>OGDF01003478.1_pt1 | contig 19269 bp, 11 predicted proteins | sample 1570141 | NCBI WGS metagenome assembly OGDF01 (sample SAMEA4370581, study PRJEB24528) | human gut metagenome | reverse complement strand
GACCAGCATACCATGTGTCGCCAGTGCCGCCAGGGATGTCGGCGCCTTCGTAGCGGGCCAGCACGCTCCAGATCATGGCGCGGGTCATTTGCCCTTCTGGGGAGAATTCATTGGCGCCAGTGCCTGCAAAGAGCTCACGGCTCGTTGCAAAATCGATGGCCGATGCGCCCCAATGGTTGGCTGATACATCGTTGAAGGACTTGCTGTTGTCCACAACCTTGATGGTTGCGCCGTCGCTGAGGGCAACGGTGATGCCGCCAGCGCTGGTGACGGTGTCTTTGATGACTTCTTCGGTGCCGTCAGGGTGCACAAGAATGGCCACGGTGCCAGGGGTGACATCTTTCACAGGCACTTCCACCTTGGTGGCTTCCTGAGATGGCAGGTTGACTGTCACGGTTGGTGCCGCAGATTTGTCGGTTGTCACAGACAGCTCTGGCATTGGCAGCGCCACAGCGCCGCCGTCGGCATTGTTCACGGCTTCTTCTGTCAGAGTGACGTCGGCCTCAACCTTGCCGTCGGTGCCGACGGTGGTGGTAGAGGAGGAGCCGTCATCGGTGGTGACGGTGGTTGTGGTGGAACCATCCGGGTTGGTCACGGTGTCGCCGGTGTTGTCGTTGCTGTCGTTATTGTCGTCGCCGCCTGTGGTGTCGTCACCATCGCCTGGTTTGTCAGGGTTTGGCGCAGGGGTGCCGTCACCGCCGCTGTTGTTGTCGTCCTCATCGGTGTTTTCACTTACCACCTGATAATGGCCGTTGTCCAGCGTGCGGACTTCATAGCCCTTTACCACATATTGCGTTGGGTCTGCGTCATAGGTGCCGGCGGAAATGCTGAGCGAAGCGCCGTCGCCGATGGTGAGATGGTCGAAGCCGGTCACGGTGACAGCTTTGTCGATGGTTACAGCAGCGCCAAGGGTTTCGGCTTTCGTCACTTGGATGGTGTCGCCATCGGCAGCGTCGGTAAGGGCTTTTTCAAAGGTATAGCCGTCCGATGCGCCAACCACAAACGCGCCTTGTTTGGCTTCTGTCAGGTTCAGCTGGTTCTGCACATAGGCGCCGTTGTTGCTTTTGCTGAGGCTTGTGGTTTTGCCTGCGTAGTTGTTGGTGTCATTGTTATTTTTGATGATGCAAATGTCCACAGCGTTGTTCTCGAAAGTGTTGCCGCTCAGCGAGACAGTGGCATCACCGGTGATCACCCAGCCGCGGGTGTTGTCCACCGTGTTATTGGTGATGGTGCCGCTGCTGTTGTTGATGTAGCCTGGCTGGCGCAGGTGGCTGAAGGTGTTGCCAGTGATGGCGATGTTTTCAGCGCCCGCTTTTACCACGAGCGCACGGCTTACTTCACCATCGCCTAAATTATATTGACCAGTGAAGGTGCAGTTTTCAACGGTGCTGTTGCTGTCCATCATAACAATGTGATCCATGGTTTTAGCTGCAAGGTTGATGGTCAGCCCGCTCAGCGCAGCACCATTTGACAGATTAAAAGATTCGCCTGTTGAGGATGCCTCCACCGTCACACCTTCATTTGCAGTGATGGTCACAGGGCGGTTGACAGTGATGGTGTTGTCGATAGTGATGTCGTTTTGAATCTGAATGGTGGCGTTATCTTGGGCGTTGTTAACAGCGGCCTGCAAGGTGGCATAGCCAGTGCCGTTAACGATGATTGATGCTGGCGCATAAGCGATGGCTACATTTTCTTCGAGGCCGGAAGTATCAACAGCCGCAAAACCTTTTGCGTTGATTGCGAATTTATCGGCGTTGCCAGCTCTTTCCAGGTCGCCCTTGTCAACATAGATCAGATCCACGCCCTTCAAGGTCGCGTCTGAGGCATCGAAAGAGCTTTTATGGCTGACACCGCTGATGCCACTGCCCCAGCTTATATTGATAATGTCTTTCCAGCCATTGCCGGAGAGGGAGAAGGTACCGGTCGCTTTTACTTCCGAGGCGTTGACCAAAAGGCCGAAGCCGCCCATGTTGTTCAGGTTGACATTGTGCAGGGTTACGCCGGTGGATTTGTACACATTGATGCCGTGCTTGGTTTGGCCATCGCCTGGGCGTTCAACGGTCAGATTCTGAATGGTGACGCCGCTGGCGCCGTTGATGCCAATGGCGTTGCCGTTGGCATTGTTGCTGTCAACCGTCAGTGTGTGGTTTTGTCCATCGATGGTGATGTTGTTTTTGTCGATGGTAATGGCCGCTGCATTATTGCTGACTGAGGTGTCCACCGTCAGATTGCTTTGCAGCTGAATGATGTCGCCTTCTTTGGCAGCGTCGATGGCTGCCTGTAAGGTTTTATAAGTATTTTGCTGTCCGTCATCGCCTTGGGCGGCAGCGTTTACATAGATGATGTTTTCAGATGCTTCAGCCACAACCGCTGTATTGAGCGGGCTCGTAGTCGAGGCGTCATCAGCAAACGCGGCGATTGGAAGGGACGTTGTCAATAGCATTGTCGTCATGACAAGGCTGGCAACCTGTTTCTTTGATCGAAATAACATAATTTTTTTCCTCCATGATTTGTTTCCGAGTCGTCCATTTGCTTCATTGTGATGCTTTCTCAAACACCACCTCCTTAGTAGGGATTTTTGACGGTAGTTTATCATAGCTTTTATAGAATGTAAATAGCTTTTTTAATAATTTTTCTGAAATGATTATTAGACGGATTGTTTGCTCCGATAAAAGCAGATTTTCTGTGTATATTATAATATACACAAAAAAGCGCCTCCCGAAGGAGACGCTTTTGAGTGATGTGTGGTTATTTTGCGATGTTTTCGCAGAAGTTCATCAGAACCGTGGCAACCTGTGCACGTGTAGCAGTGCCCTGTGGCGCTACAGAACCGTCGCCCATGCCGTTGATGAGACCTGCGCCAACAGCCCAGCTCATTACATCGTTGGCCCATTCAGAAACGCTGTCTGCATCGTTGAATTGACCCAGATCGCCAACAGCGCTTACATCGTAGCCTTTGTATTCGGCGTAGCGATAAAGGATGGAGGCCATCTGTTCACGGGTGATGTTGTCGTTTGGTCCAAAGATGCCATCGCCATAGCCGCTGACAATGTTGTTGGCTGCTGCCCAGTTGACAGCATCGGCATACCAGCTGCCATCAGCAACATCGGTGAAAGAGCTGTCTGCCTGTGTTGGCTGGTCTTCAAGGTTGTAAAGCACGGCAGCCATCATCGCTCTGGTTAAGTTGCTGTTAGGTGCAAAGCTGTTAGCGCTGACCCCGTTCATCATGTCGTTATCGTAAACGTATTGAACGGCGCCGTAGAACCAGTCGTTTTCAGAGACATCGGTAAATGGCATGCTTGGCTCAGGGGTTGGTTCAGGAGTTGGTTCCACGTAGTCTTCATCTTCGACGAAGGTGGCAGTGATCTGAACCTTGCTGCTTGGCATGGTGAAGGAGTAGGTGCCATCGCCGTTGTCGGTGAGTTCCACATCCTTGCCGCCTGCGGTAACAGACAGTTCATCCAGTTTATAAGCCTTGTCAGGGGTGACAGTGATGGTCACTTTGTCCCCTCCGGTGGCGTATTTGTCCACAGATACACTGCCGTTGTCAGCCTTGGCCACGTTGATTTCGTAGCTGTACTTGCCAGTGTAAGGCGGTACGTAAGTGTTGAGATCTTCTTCATGCATCGTTGGTGCGGTGTAGTAAACATCAGAACCAGTGACTTTATCTTTCAGATTTTCAGGAATTTGCGTTGCGCTTGGTGCGCCGCCGCCCCAGTAGTTGTTGGCAACGTTGATGGTGGCGCTAAGTTTAGAATCGTAGGTTAGTGTGCTATCTTTAGAGATGTTGTTTTTCTCAAAAGATTTTGGTGCAGCATAGAATTTAATGGTGCTTGCATTAGTAAAAGTATTTTCGTTCACAATCTGGTTTTCGCTCATGATATTCAGCTTACCATTTGTTACGGTATTGCCTGTGAACTGTCCATTGGCTGCACGCAAGATGGTTGCGTAATCGCAGTCAGAAATGGTGCTTTCTGTGATGATGAGATTTTCGACAGAACCGTCTTCAGCATCATAGATGGCGTAGCCGCAGTCTTTGATGGTGCAGTTTTTAATGGTAATGGTTTCGTTAGTAGTGCTCGTTCCACCAGTAGTGATGCCATAGGCGATATAGTTGTTACCAATGACGGTGACGGTGTCAAAAGTGTCTCCAGCAGCTGCAGAAAAAGCGCGGGAACCTTGTGCTTGAGAATTAGATTGAACACCAGAGAGGTCAACTGTTAAGTTCTTAAACGTATTCTCGCCAGCAGAGTGGAACACGGCGTCATGGTTTTGGCCGCTCTCAATGGCATTGACCTTCAAGGTGTGCCCATTCCCATCAAGCGTGATGCCTTTAATGTTCCAGATCATGTTCCAGCTATCGACAGTAATATCTGAAAGCAAGGTGATGGTTTTATCACTACCATTCATTGCTGCAGTAATGGCTTCACCAAGCGTTTTATATTTTGTACTGCCCACTTGTGCAACCCAAGGATCACGCCAAGAATCTGCAGGGGTATTGATTGATGTGTCACCGATCTTATTGCCAGTGAAGCTGGTTATGATGCTGTCAGAGCTAAGCGCTTGGTTTTCTGAATAAAACATAGTCTCACTGGTGCCAGTTAGTTTATTTTCATCATAGGATACTTTTGTATTGTTTTTAAGGTTTTCATGGATAAATACAGTGGCAACTTCGTAAGGCTTTGATGGTGAGTTTGCGGAAGACAATGAAATATCTTTGAACTCATTATTTGTGATCGCTACATTGTTTTGAACATTCGTCGTGGTAAAAGCCAATTGAACACCGCGTTCAAAACCATTGATGGTATTCTCGCTGATGGTTGCAGTTGTACCATCAGGATGTCCATCTCCAAGGTGGATGGCTGCACGAGTAATTCCATTACCCTTAAAAGTGTTGTGTTGAATTGTAATGGTTTTTGCTTGATATGGCCAGATTAAATACTGTTTCTGGTAGCCTTTTTCTGGACTAAGTGCTGTAAAATCACAGTTTGTGACGGTCAAGCTATTGATTTCAGGTACAATATAAACACAGTTTCCCGATGCTTGGGTAAAGGCGCAATCATCAATGACGAGATCAAGATTCTTGTAATTGTTTGACGAGTCATAAGTACCGAATGTAGATATCCCATCAAAACTGAGATTTCTAAACGTAACTGTGCCATTTACTGTTGGCAAGGTTACACCACCGCTTATTGAAACACGAGTTCCTCCATTTCCTTCAATAGTAACAGGCTTGTTAATATTTTTAATATTATGGCCCAAGTCACCCATGACTTTAATGGTGCCACCAGCATTGACCAATTCCATTGCTTTAGAAAAAGTCTTTACAGGGTTTTCAGCTGAGGTGCCAGCGTTACCGTTCTCTCCATTCGCTGGATCGACATATATGGTATTTGTTTCTGTTACATTTGTACCGGGTAGGAATAAGTCACCAGAGAATGTATTGTCTTCGTTTAAAGCTGTTGGATCTAAGATTGCCGATGTGATGGTTGAATTTAATTGGCGAACAACGGCTGCATTGCCGGTTGAGGTGTTGTCACCAATAGTGATTTTTGCGTTGCTGTAATCTCCATGCGAGGAAAATTGGATTAGGCCGCGTGTGTCTTGTTTTTCTGTTGGAGCATTGGTATCAATATTCTCAAAGGTGTTATGTAGAATTGTGTATTCATTTTTCGAAGTGTCGCCTTCAAAGTAAATGCCGCCTCCACAATTATCAAAGGTGCAGTATTGAATACTTGCATTAGGGGAGTGGATATCTTTTAATGCATAAGCGTTGTAAACATTTTTAAAGGTACATTTGGTAATTGTTGTTGTATCACGGCTGCTAAATGGGCTGACAATAACTCCGTTAAAGGAGCAGTTATCAATAGTGACTTTACCTGAGTTTAAAAATTGAAATTCTGCATTTTTTATGTCGCCTTTAGAAAATGAACCTTTCCAACTACTATTCATACAAAGCGTAAAGTCAGCAGGATCGAAAACAAAATTCACATTTTTGATGGTAACATCTGTTTGTCCACTGAAAATTTGATATTGTGCGTTTGGTGCTTGTCCTCGTTGAGGAGTGTTACCGTTTGCTGTTGGTTTAGGGTCAGTACTAAATAAACACTTATGGTTAGGAAGTGGATTCGTACAAGCGGAGGTTGGACTCCATTTTACAGTGATTCCCTTTCCGTCGTAATTATAATTACTGTTTTGTACGTTTTGTAAAAATTGTGCGAAGTCAATAGTTCCTGAATTGGCAGCATCTGGCGAATTTGTATTTTCTGTCGAAGCAAAAGATGCTTGCGGAATGAAAGAAAATAGAATAGACAACGCCAGAATGAAGCTAAGAATACATTTGCCTGTTTTCCTCATTTGGATTCCTCCTTAAGAAATGATAGTGGGTAACAATATATACTTTAATTTAACATCGTTTAAGCGGTTTTTCAAGAAAATATTACCTTTTTTGTTTGATTATATATATTGTTATTTGGACGTACGAAAATGTGAGAATAATTTGCCTGAGACAAGAACGGAAAACATTATAGTTGACGGTGATGACGTTTCTTTGTTGCACAAAAAAGCGCCTCCCGAAGGAGACGCTTGTGGGTAATGTGTGGTTACGCCATCTTGTTTTCAATGAAGCGTTGGAAGATAGCCGCCACTTGTGTGCGGGTTGCGGTGCCTTGTGGGTTCAAGGTGCCGTCGTCCATACCAGCGATCAGGCCTTGCTGTACAGCCCAAACCATGGCATTTTGTGCCCAGCTGCTGATGCTGTCGGCATCGCTGTAGTTGCCAATGCTGCCGCTTACAGCAGGGCTGCCTACATAGCGATAGAGCATCGCTGCAAACTGTTCACGGGTCATAGAGCTGTTTGGCATGGTGCCATCGGAAATGCCGTTTTCCATAGCCCATTGCTGAGGACCAGCGTACCATTCGGAACCAGTGCCGCCAGGGATGTCGGCGCCTTCGTAGCGAGCCAGTACGCTCCAGATCATGGCACGGGTCATGTCGCCTTCAGGGGAGAAGGTGTTTTCTGCAGTGCCGGCAAAGAGCTCACGGCTCGTTGCGAAGTCGATGGCATCAGCGCCCCAGTAATTGTCGGCCACATCGCTGAAGGACTTGCTGTTGTCCACAACCTTGATGGTTGCGCCATCGGTCACTTCAACCGTAATGCCATTTTCAGACTGAATTGTATCCTTGATCACGGTTTCGTTGCCATCGGCATCCACCAATACAGCAACCGTGCCAGGGGTGACATCCTTCACAGGCACTTCCACCTTGGTGGCATCCTTAGAAGGCAGGTTCACAGTAACTGTAGCAGCAGTATCCTTATCAGAAGTGACAGCCACTTCAGGCATAGGCAGAGTTACTGCGCTGCCATCGGCATTGTCGACCGCATCCTTGCTGACCGTAACTTCAGATTCTACTTTACCATCGGTACCAACCGTGGTGGTGGAAGAAGAGCCGTCTTCCTTGGTGATGGTGGTCGTGGTAGAACCATCTGGATTGGTAATAGTTTCTTCACTGTCGGAAGGTTCTTCAGGATCTGGGGTAGGTGTAGGGGTTACCGTGCTGCCGCCGCCGGAAGAAGGCTTCTTAGATACCGTATAGGTAAAGCCTGTTTCACTGTCACCACTTGTATTAAGTATATACCCGTTTTCTGGCTGGATGTTGTTACCTAAATCAATAGAAGCGGTGATTTTCCCGTTTGCTAGCAAGATGAGTTTTTTATTGTTAAACTCGATTTTATTAGCATCAGTAATGGTGAGTTCGCTATTGATCGAAACGTTTTGTATCAAAGCGACTGTGTTCGTGGTAGAATCAGCGGTGCTCAATGCATCTGTAAATGATGAGAATGCAGTAGCATAATATTGATCTTTTACAATTGCAACAATACTATTATCAGAAGTCATGTCCTCATTTGCCATTGGATAAGCAATTTCTGCAATGTTTGCACCTTGTCCGTTTAAGATGCAAAGTGGGGTGGTGCTGTTGATATAATTACCGGATAAAACAACCTTGGATGGATTAGCAGGGTAGTAAACGCCCATGGCTTCTTGAACGGTGTTCCCAATAAGTCTATTGCCTGTTACTGTTGCTGCAAAATCAGTATTTGAAGCGGATTGAATATGAATGAAGCGTTGTTGTGATCCAGTCGCATCTGTTGTATGCTCGAAGGTGTTGTTTTTGATAATAACTTCTGAGCCAGTTACAGGTGTTGTTTGGATGGCATCCCAGTCGCAATTTTTAAAGGTGCATCCTTCAATCGTCAACTTTCCGGAAAGACCACTTGCATAAACAGCGGAGAGCTTAGAGCCTGCATTATGAATATTAGAGAAGTTTACATTCTGTATCGTTGTATTTGCATTAGTGTCAGGGACATATATAGCAATGTTTCCGCTAATGGAATGGTGATTGCCTTCAAGGATAATATCATTATTAAGAGTAATATTTTTAGTTGCAGAATCTGTGGAATTGGTGAGATCGGTTAGTAGTTCAAGTGTATCACCATCTTTTGCTGCATTAAGGGTAGCTTCTAAAGATGCATACATGTAGCCGTTGACAGAAGCAACCGGTGTCCATACGCTGCCGTTACCAATGTTATTTTCACCATCATAGAACATTGAGGTTGCGCATGCGTTCACATCTTTTCCACAATACCAAGCGCTGTTTGCAGGATCCTGAGTATAGGAATCACTTTTTTGAGCAACCATACGAACGTGGTTGTTTTCCAGCTTGATTCCATTGATGGAAACTTGTTTAGCTGTAGAATAACTTGAAATTGGGGCAACCATGAAGTAAGCGCTAAATCTACTGTTAGTGATGGCGCAATTGTTGACAGCTAATGTGGAATTGTTCAACAAGTTACCAACGAATGCTGCGGCTTTCTGCATGGCTAAGACGTCTGCATTGTTGACGGTGACGTTGTTTAATGTTAAGGAGCCACCGGACTGTGCGCCAACAACGACTGCCAGCATGCTGCTGCCATATTCTTGGGTGACTTCTTCGAAAGGTTCGCTGATAGCAATACGCGCACCATCAAAAGTTAAATTGTTAATCGTGACATCGCAGCAGCTATAGCCGATAAATGCAGCATCGTAGTAACAGTTTTGTCCATCACCAGGCTTGCTGCCTTGGTTTGGTCCGCGTACACCTGTTTGCGTGGCAAGCCCTTTAATGGTGTGTCCGTTACCGTTAATGGTTGTTCCATCCAGAGTGTCATTGTCTGCAATGGAATATTTTCCATCTGCTGTGTAACTGACTGTACCTGTGCATATTGGCGTCCAATAGTGTGCAGAAAGATCAATATCGGTAGTGATATTGATGGTATAGCCGGCAAATGAGTCACCATTATTTACCTGTTTGGCCCACCAAACCAGGGCTTCTGCACTGCCAATCGAGACGATCTTAGTGTCCTGATTTACAGTATAGGTATCTGGTTGCTCAGATACTTGGTCGTTCCAAAAGGTTTCTCGAGTCATAAATTCTCTTGTGGCATTAGAGTACCACGTATCTGTGTCAGCGACTTTTTCGATGGTACCACCGATTGCATTAGTTGTTTTGGCGTTGTCGCTGGCAGTTGTTTCGTCGGCAAAAGCTGCAAATGGAACCATTGTCAAAATCATAGCAATAGCCATTACAATGCTGACAAAACGTTTGCTGGATTTTTTCAGCATGGTTTTTCCTCCTTTTTGTTATTGCGTGGTTGTTGTGCACTGCTGAGTGCGCATGGTATGTCGGACCGTCACTTCCGTACATACTTATTTACAATTTAAAGATAACATATTCGACATAATTTAACAAGGGCAGATGAGGTGTGCTGAGGGTGCTTTTTAGTATTTCTGATTTTTATCAATGGAATATGAGACGGCAAAAAGGCGTTCGCTGCCCTTGATTTTTATAAGGAGAGGATGGGGGGCAAACGCGATATAAAAACCACAGGACGCACAGCCATGTGGTGCTGTGTGTCCTGCGGTTGGATGGTTATTTGTCTTTTTTCTTGTGTTTTTTCTTTTCTTTCTTGTCGTCGATGTTTTTCTTGGCTTTTTCTTTGTTTTTCTTTTTGCCTTTGTCCTTGGTGTGTTTCTTTTCTTCTTTTTGCTCTGGTTTGCTGAGGGTGCTTTCGACTTTCATTTCTGTGACGAGGCGGTTGACGATGTTCATTTGTGCCTGGCCGTCCTGGCGCATCATTTGGGTGTAGATGCGCATGCCGCGGGAGATGGCTGGGCTGTCGTCTTCGCCGAGCATTTCCTGAAGCTGGTCGACGTTGTAGAAGGTGTCGCAGTAGACGCTGAGGCGTTGGTTGAGGCGTCGGATGCGCAGGTATTGTTTGGCGAGGGGGTAGTTGGCCAGCGGGCTGAAGAATTCAAAGAGGTAGCGGCTGGTTTTGCAGAGGGTGCGCAGTCGTTCGATGGCGCGCAGGTCGGTGAAGTCGGTGTCGAGGACTGCTTTTTCGACGAGATGGTAGCGGCTGGAAAATTGTTCGCGAGCGAGCTGTTCAAGCGGCGCGGTCTCGGTGGCGGTCATGAGGGCAGCGATGGTTTGGTGCAGTGCTTCGTTGTAGTCTTCTTCGCTGTCTTCACGGCTGAGGTGGTCACAGAGGGTCATGACGGCGCTGTTTTGTTCAATGACCATGGCATCGGCCAATGGAAAGAGTTCGAGTTTGCGTGAGTTGTGGATGGTTTTGAGGATGGCGTTGATGCCGCGCATTTCTTCGAGGTCGTCGTAGAGTGAGAGGTAGAGCTGTTCTGCCTTGTGGAAGGGTTTGACTTTGCAGTATGGTTCAATGAACTGCAGCAGTGCGTACTGGCTGCGCAGTGCAATGCGCAGCTGGCTGAGGGCTTCGCTGTCGTCTGGATCGGCGAGGAAGGTGTCGCGGGTTTTGATGATCCGTTTGTGTTGATCGTGGATGAGGGTGCTGATGCTGACACCGAGCGGTACGCTGAAGAGATCCAGGTTCTTCATTTGATCGAAATTGATGCTGTTGATGCGGATGGCTTGCTCTGGCTGTGTTGGTGGCAAATAGAGCATTTCGCCGCAGCCTTTTTTGAGGTGTACATCGAGGCCGGTCATTTCTCGCACCCAGTCGCTGAGGTAGGGTTCGTGGCCGATGACGACGATGGTTTCGCCGTGGTCGTGGCTGGCGATGGCTTTTCTGAATGCTTGGAAGTCGCCTTCTTCGAGAAATGGCTGAACTTGAGGTGCTACGTCTGGCATGTAGCGGCAGAGCACTTCGGCTGTTTGGAGCGCGCGTGTTTTTGGTGATGTCCAGACTTCGCAATGGTTTTTGGCGTTGAGATAACGCGCCAAAGATGGGTAGGCGTTTTCTAGCCGTTCTTTGCCGGCCACTGTTAGGGCACGGTGAAAGTCGGTTTGGTCGGCGGCTGCTTCCTCAGCTTGGCCGTGACGAATTAAAATCAAACGCATGAAATTTTCCTCTTTTCTAATCGCTGGTGAGCGACGGTTTTTGTTTTCAGTATAGCATTTTTGGGGCTGTAATATATATAAAATGCAGGAATAGCATGTATTGCAAATGTTTTGTGATAATTTGGCATAAATTTATAGCAAATATAAGATGATATGTTTGTGCTTTGGAAGCTTTTTTGCTATACTAAATCATTAGACAGGAACGTTGTGTCAAAAGCTGTTAGGACACATCGCAAATGAATTCTTCATACATTTGACAGGTGCTTTGGCAAAGGAGACATGCTCGTCCTGCTTGCAAGTAAATTTTCTAGAATAAGGAAGGTGTCCTATGAAAATTCATTTATTTACCCAATGCATGGTGGATATGTTCTATCCACAGGTTGGTATCGCTGCAGTTGAGGTGTTGGAACGTCTTGGCTGCGATATTGTTGTTCCAAAGAAACAGGTTTGCTGCGGCCAGCCACTGATCAATTCCGGTTATGTGAAGGCTTCTAAGGCTTCCATCAAGAATACCATTGAAGCTTTCGAAGATGCTGAAACCATCGTCAGCCTCTCCGGTTCCTGCGCATTTGCAATGAAACATGAATATATGAAGATTCTTGCTGACGAACCACAGTGGGCTATCCGTGCTCAGCGTGTTGCAGACCGTCTTTATGAATTCACCGATTTCATTGTCAATGTTCTCGGTGTAACTGATGTTGGTGCAACCCTTAATAAGAAGGTAACATTCCATAAGTCCTGCCATGCAACCCGTTTGCTTGGTGTTAAGGAACCACCACTGATTCTCTTGCAGAATGTTCACGGTCTTGAATATGTTGAAATGGAAAAGGCCGATCGTTGCTGCGGCTTCGGCGGTACTTTCGCTGTAAAACAGCCTGATATTTCCGAACAAATCGTAGCTGAAAAAGCACAGACTGTTGTTGACAGTGGTGCAGACATCCTCTGCGGTGCTGACCAGGCTTGCCTTATGAATATTGCAGGCCGTCTCGACCGTATGCGTGACAGAGGTGAATTGACCCGCGATATCCGCGTAATGCATATCGCTGAAATTCTCAATTGCCGCTAAGAATAGGGGGAAAAGATATGGCAATTCTCTACAAATTAAACGGCAAAGACCAGACTTTCCAGGAACGTGTTAAAGATTGCATTTCTGATGATTTCAAACATAATGCGATCACCACGGCAACCGATGTCTTCTATGGCAAGCGTGAAGCGCTCGTAGAAGAAGTGCCTGAATGGGAAGAACTTCGTGAAGAAGCACGTCGTATCCGTAATCACGTTCTCGACAATCTCGATTATTACCTGGCACAGTTTGCCGAAAATGCTGAAAAGGCAGGCTCTCATGTTTACTTTGCACAGACCGACAAGGAAGCTGTGCAGCAGGTAATTGAAATTTTCGAAAAGCGCAACGCTAAAAAGATGGTTAAGAGTAAGTCCATGGTGAGTGAAGAAATCGACATCAACCATGCGCTGATCGATCATGGCGTTGAAGTGTTCGAAACAGACTTGGCTGAAATCATTCTGCAGCTTAATGACTGGAACCCACCTAGCCACATTGTTGTTCCTGCGCTGCATTTGAACCGTAATTCTATTCGCGACGTCTTTGCAAGATATGGCTACACTGGCGACGAAGACCCAACCCGCGAAACCAAGTTCATCCGTGGCTTCATCCGTGAAAAATTCCTGAATGCTGATGTTGGTATGACTGGCTGCAACTTTGGTGTTGCTGAAACTGGTACCTGCACCCTCGTTACCAACGAAGGGAACGGCCGTATGACAACGTCTGTTCCAAATACTCAGATCATTCTGATGGGGATGGAACGTCTCGTACCAAGCTTCGAAGCACTCGATGTTATGGTTGCTCTGCTCGTACGCAGTTCTGTTGGTTCTAAGATCACTTCTTACTTCTCTATGACCACTGGCCCTCGTAAATCTGATGAAGTCGATGGTCCAGAAGAACAGCACATCATCATCGTTGATAATGGCCGTTCTAAGATCCTTGCCAGCGAATTCCGTGATATGCTTCGCTGCATCCGCTGCGGTGCTTGCCTCAACATCTGCCCTGTATACCGTCATATCACCGGTCATGGGTATGGCTCCATCTATCCAGGTCCAATGGGCGTTGTTCTGACCCCACTGCTCGTTGGTTATGATAAGGCTGGTTCTCTGCCTTGGGCATCCACCCTTTGCGGTGCTTGCAGCGACCACTGCCCTGTTAAGATTCCTCTGCATGAACTCATTCTGCGTCATCGTCAGATTCTCGTTGAAGAATACGGCTATGGCAAGGGTATGCAGGACTTCGCTTTCAAGGCTGCTGGTACTGTATTGGCACATGAAGGTATCTTCGATCTTGGTACCAAGGTTGGTGCGCGCATGATGCCACTCCTTGCTAAGGACCGCAAGTCTCTCAAGGAAAACGTCAAGATCCCTGTGCTCAAGAACTGGACCCAGTCCCGCGATATGAACACCCTCTCCAAAGAAAAGTTCAGAGACTGGTTCAAGAAACACGAAGCACAAAAGAAAGGCGGGAAGTAATCTATGTTAACCGAACAGCATAAACAAGCATTTTTGCACAACGTTTCTCTCGCCCTGGGCCGTAACGAAGTGCCAAAATCCGTTGAACCATATGATTTCACCAAGGGCATTCAGCACCACATTATGAGTGAAGTGCAGACTCCAGAAGAAATTCTTGAACGCTTCAAAGTAGAATGCGACAAGCTTTCTATTCAGTACACCGAATGTGCACCAGCAGACGTTAAGAAAGTCATCATTGACGTCATCAAAGATTATGGCGGCGGCAAGATCGTTTGCCCAATGGTTCCACAGATGGATGAATATGGCTTGAACAAAGCATTTGAAGAAGCCAACGGCAAAGATGGCCTCGAATTCGTAAAATGGGATGCTTCTAAGGGCCGTGAATACAACATCAACAATGCACAGGATGCCAACATTGGGATCACTTTCCCATCCATGGGGATTGCTGAAACGGCTACGCTTGTACAGCCTATGACCTCTGGCTCTGGCCGCAGCGTTGGTCTTCTGCCAATCACTCACGTAGCTGTACTGCGCCGCAGCACCATCTATCGCCGCATGGGTGATACCATGGTTGAACTGCGTAAACAGTATCAGAAAGACCCAGCTGGATTCCCAAGTGCTATCGTTCACATTTCTGGTCCATCTTCTACCGCTGACATCGAACTCGTTCGTGTTGTTGGGGTACACGGGCCTGTGAATGTTACTTATATCATCGTTGATGATTGATCGCTTTTAAAGTGATATCAGACGCCGTCTCTGAGGAGACGGCGTCTTTTTTGCATAAAAGAACGACAGCGCTTTTCTTGTGTGTGAAAAGCGCTGTCGTTTGTGGTTTATTTATTGAAAAAAGCTGTCATGAGCTGCTGCATGGTGTCTTGATCGCTGAGGCTGGCACATTCACGGATGCTGTGCATGGCAAGCATCGGGTTGCCGAGGTCGATGGCTTCAATGCCGCTGGCTGCTTCGGCGATTGGGCCGATGGTGGAGCCGCCGCGCATGTCGGCGCGATTGACAAAGGTTTGCAGCGGAAGGCCGGTATCGGCGCAGAGTGCTCGGATCATGGCTTCGCCGCGCGGCGTGGTGGCGTAGCTGTGGCTGGCGGCGAGTTTCAGCACAGGGCCGCCGCCGAGGCGTGGGCGCAGGACAGGGTCGGCCTTTTCGCTGTAGTTTGGATGCATGGCATGGGCCTGGTCGCAGCTGAGAATGATGCTGTGGGCCAATAGCGGGTCGAGCGTGCAGGAGAGGCTTTCGGCAAGGCGGGTGAGCAAGCGGCTGAGCCGAGGGGACGCCGCCCCTTGGCGGGTGTGGCTGCCGATTTCTTCGTGCTGGTAGCTGATAAAGAGCGCAATGTCGTGCTGCGGCTTGCTGTCGCAAAGGGCGCAGCAGGCGGCGTAGGCATTGGCAAGGTTGTCAATGCGAGAGGTGGTGTAAAGATCGCCGCCATAGCCAATGCGGCTGGCCTGTTCAGCGCTGACAAGATAGAGTTCGGTGGCGAGCAGGTCGTTGGTGGCGATGCCCAGGTAGTCGGCAAGGCGAGTTTCCAGGCTTGGGGCGTTGGCATCACCCCAAAGAGCGAGCAGTTCTTTTTGGGGATTGATGGGATCATCGCCGCGCTTCATGTGAGCGGCAAGGGAAGGGATGGTTACTGTCTCCGGCAGAACCACGAGGTGTGCTTGCGGCTGCGCCCAGTTGTCGCTGCGGCTGTAGGCACGTCCGGCGATGGCGAGCGGACGGTCAAACCAAGTGCTGAGAATGGGGCCGCCGTAGACTTCGATGTTGAGCAGGCTCAGCCCTTCGCGCACAAGGGTGGGCTGTGGTTTCAGGCGCAGGGCTGGGGAATCGTTGTGGGTGCCGATGATGCGCACACCTTGCGGCAGGGTTTCTGGCAATACAAAGGCGCAGGTGGTGCCATCGTCGCTGTCGAGGAGATAGCGGCCGCCGGGCGTCAGCCGCCAGTGATCGTTTTCTGAAAGAAGGGTGAATCCAGCGTCCATCAGCATGCGGCGATTTTCTGCAGCGGCATGATAAGGTGTGTACGCTGCGTTCATGTATGAGAAAAAGACTTGTGTGTCCATAGAAATCATCCTTTCATTGCGGGTTTGTCATTAGCATACGCGCTTTTGCGCATGGACGCAAGCGGTTTGCTTCTGTTTGCAGATGGTGTATGATGAAGCACAGGAGGGATGAGGATGAATACATGGTTCATTGATGGAAAAACGGTGCAGGTATTTCCTGGTGCGACGCCGGGCTGTCCGTTGATCTTGGTGAATACCTTTGCGGAAGCGGTTGCACCGTTGCAGGAAGCTTTGCAAGAAGCACCGGATCATACGCTGGTGGTGGTGACGGGCATGGACTGGGAAGGTGATTTGTCACCTTGGGCGGTGGAAGCCCTGAATGAAAAGTCAGCGCCTTTTGCCGGTGGTGCGTCGGCGTATTTGCATTGGCTGGAAAGCAAGGTGCTGCCGCAGGTGGAAGCGCAGCTGGCTGTGCCTCCGTGTTGGCGCGGTTTGGCCGGGTATTCGCTGGCGGGGCTGTGTGCGGTGTACGCCTTATACAACAGCGTTGGCTTTGCACGTGTGGCAAGCATGTCGGGCTCGCTGTGGTTCGAAGGTTTTCGTGACTATGCTTTGACCATGCCGCTGATGCAGGTGCCGCAGTGTGTGTATTTTTCATTGGGCGATAAGGAAAAAAAGACGCGCCATCCCTTGATGCGCAGCGTGCAGGAAAACACCGAAGCGATTGCGGCACATTTTCAGCAGCTGGGCGTGGCGACCACTTTTGTGTTGGAATCGGGCGGTCATTTTAAAGATGCTGCTGCACGCACTGCACGAGGCATTTCCTGGCTGCTGGCGCAGTGATTGGCTTGCAATGTCAAGCTTTTGTGGAGATTTGGTAGCGGATATATCGTGTTTCATGCTTAACGATTTCTTTTATAGAGACAGCATGGTAGAATGAAGAAAAGAATCGGACGCATGTAGGATGGGTGTTTGAAAAGATAAGGGAGTTGTCATCAATGGATACCGTTATCCTTAACAACGGTGTGGAGATGCCGTTGATCGGCATTGGAACCAGTCAGCTTGATGAAGACACATGCGAACGTACCGTTCAGGAAGCGCTCGCATTGGGTTACCGCTTTATCGATACGGCACAAAGCTATCGCAATGAAGGTGCTGTTGGGCGTGCGGTAAGGCAGAGCGGTGTGCCGCGTAAGGATGTTTTTCTGGCCACAAAATTGTCCATCGCCAATACCACCTATGAGAAGGCCAAAGAAAGCTGCAAACGCTCGTTGGATCGTTTGGGTGTCGGTTATGTGGATCTGCTGCTTTTGCAATTTCCGTACAACGATGTCTTTGGCGCTTGGCGTGCTTTGGTGGAGCTGCGTGAAGAAGGCTTGGTGCAGGCTGTTGGGGTGTGCAACTTTGCCGCCGATCGGCTTACCGATTTGGTGCTGCATGTGAAGGAACGGCCGCAGGTGGCCCAATTTGAGCGCCATCCATATTTTCAGCGGCCGCAGTTGATGGAGTACATACGCCGCCAGGACATTCAAGGGGTGGCGCGTGGTCCGTTTGGCAGCTGCCGTTCGGAGTTGCTGCATGACGCAGTTGTTATGCAGATTGCAGACAAACACAATCGCTCGCCGCGCCAGGTGCTTTTGCGCTGGCAAACGCAGAAAGGTGTGGTGGTGGTGCCAACCCGTTCTGATGCAGCGCAGCTGGCAGACAGCATGGATAGCTTCAATTTTGTGCTCTCTGCTGAAGAATGCGCCGCCATTGAGGCGCTTGAACGTGATGAGAGCACCATGCCGGCGCACATGATGACGCCGGATTGGATCGAAAAACTATGCCGAGGATGAACAGGGGACGTCCTTTTCCATTTCAGGATTTAAGTGGGGAAGGACGTTTTGGTTTTTCGTGCAATTTTTAGGAATATGATGTAAAATAATATAATGCGCGATCGAGAGAGGTGCTAAAATGTTTAAAAAACAACAGTTACAGATTTTTGTACCACTTTTGATCATCGTGATGGTAGCAGGTGTATGGGCTTTGAAACAGCTGCAGCCAGATTTTGGCGTGAGCTTTTCTAAGTTGGATCAGATGAGTTTGCCGGCAAATCTCCAGGATGCTGACTTTTCACTGAAGGCGAAGGAGCCCGTGGATATGGAGGCATTGTCTCAGTACAAGCTGCCGATGATCATTGATTATGGCTTTGACAGCTGCAGCCCGTGTCAGCGCATGGCGCCGGCACTGGAAACCATCAATGCCGATTATTTTGGCAAAGCGTTCATCAAGTATGTGGATGTGACAGATTTGCCAACTGCTGACGACGATCTCCCTGTGTTGGTTTTTCCGACACAGTTTTTTGTGAACGCCGATGGCACACCATTCAAGCCGAGCGCAGACTTGGATGAGGAAATTCATTTTTCTTTTTATTATGATCCGGATTCTGGCAAACTTTCCTACACCACCCATCAAGGGGTGCTGACTGAAGATGAGATGCGCCAGATCTTGAAAGAAATGGGAGTGAGATAATTTGGATGCATTGATCGATGGCTGGGTGAATCAGATTGTACAGGTGATAGGGCAAATGCCGTGGCTGGGGCCACTGTTGGCACTGGCAGCTGGTGTTTTGGCGGCTTTTACGCCGTGCTGCCTGTCGAGCATACCGCTGATCATCGGGTACATTGGCGGCATCGGTGAGAAAACGACCAAACGTGCCTTCCTTTATTCGCTGACCTTTGCTGGCGGTACAGCGGTAACCTTTGTGGCGCTGGGGCTGATCGCCACCTCGGTAGGCCATCTTTTGGGCACGTCTTCGCCGATTTGGCATTTTATTCTTGGGGTTATCATGGTCTTGATGGCGCTGCAGATTTGGGATATTTTTGAAATCATTCCAGAAACCAATATTCTTAATAAAAGTTCGCGCCGTGGTTTTGTTGGCGCATTTTTGACGGGCATTTTGGCGGGCATTTTTGCCAGCCCATGTTCCACACCGATTTTGGTGGCGCTTTTGGCCATTATTGCTGGCAATGGGGCTTTGGCATGGGGCATCTTGCTGATGCTCTGCTATGCGCTCGGGCATAGCGTGTTGGTGCTCATTGCAGGCACGTCGGTTGGCTTTGTTCAGAAGCTCAAAGGCAGCGGCAGCTATCAGCATTTTTCCACCATCAGTAAAGTGGTGCTGGGGGCGCTGATTCTGGCGGTTGGGCTGTATATGTTCTGGCTGGCCTTTTAACCATAAAAAAACTCGCACAGTTTTTGCTGTGCGAGTCAGACTGTAGATAAACCCTATTTTGGCATTTTTGCCAAAATAGGGTTTTCTCAT
>OGDF01003477.1_pt1 | contig 19275 bp, 29 predicted proteins | sample 1570141 | NCBI WGS metagenome assembly OGDF01 (sample SAMEA4370581, study PRJEB24528) | human gut metagenome | reverse complement strand
ATAATGCTAAAATAGATTGCGAACAGATTTTGATTGAGAAGATTGAAGAAGAGAAACATATTTTTTTGGATGTAGATGGTGAGAAATATGATATTAGATTGTGGGCATTTCTGCCGATTGCGGCGGATTTGAACGGTATGGTATGCAGGGAGAATGTGCAGTATATGCTTTATCGGAAAAAGAACGAATCTGATAAGGGGTATACAGAACAGGTAGATGATGATTTTATCAGAATAGAAAGAGGCAATCGTGCAGCCTATGAAGTACCACAGGAGAAGACTCTTTTCTAGGAAAATAAAGGCACTGTATGACAGGGCAGTTAGTCCAACACCTATAATGCGGAATACTCACATATAAACTGGGTGGTAGCAGACTTTGATAATAGGAGAAATTATCTCAACTCTTATCTTTCCAGAAAGATAGATTCAATGTAAAATAGTATGCGGGAAATAGACTTTGGAAAGGGAGCCATGATGAATCTTACCAGGCTAATGGATGAGTGATCATCTATGGAGCAGCAGTCTTTTTCATGATATAGCAGTCAATTCTTCCGTTTTTGGAAAAAGCCTTGCCGAACTCATGTATTTTTATTTATGCGAATGATTATGAAGCATGCACAACTATTAAAATTTCAATTATAGATACAGGGGGAACACCATGGCAAAAGAAATGGTTATTGTACTTGACTTTGGCGGTCAGTACAATCAGTTAATTGCACGAAGAGTCAGAGAATGTAATGTATATTGTGAAGTCCTTCCATATACGAAGACACTGGACGAGATTAAGGCCTTAAATCCAAAGGGCATTATTTTTACAGGCGGTCCGAACAGTGTTTATGATGAGACTTCTCCTCATTATGAAAAGGCTATTTTTGAACTTGGCATCCCGATCCTGGGTATCTGCTATGGTTCTCAGCTGATGGCTTACACACTGGGCGGTGAAGTAGCAACTGCACCTGTCAGCGAATATGGCCATACAGATGTTGAAGTTGATACAACTTCTGTCCTCTTCCACGACGTTGCAGATACAACCGTCTGCTGGATGAGTCATACCGATTATATCAAGGAAGTACCGGAAGGCTTCCGTATTACAGCCCATACACCTGTCTGCCCTGTTGCAGCTATGGAATGTGCTGAGAAGAAGTTATACGCTACCCAGTTCCATCCGGAAGTTATGCATACCAAGGAAGGTATGAAAATGCTCCACAATTTCGTCTATGACGTCTGTGGATGCGTTGGTGACTGGAAGATGGATTCTTTCGTTGAGACAACCATCAAGTCTCTCCGTGAGAAAATCGGCGATGGCAAGGTTCTTTGCGCATTATCCGGCGGTGTTGATTCCTCCGTTGCAGCAGTTCTTCTGTCCAAAGCGATCGGCAAACAGCTGACATGTGTATTCGTTGATCACGGTCTTCTTCGTAAGAACGAAGGTGATGAAGTAGAAGCCGTTTTCGGCCCTGACGGTCCTTATGAACTGAACTTTATCCGTGTCAATGCACAGCAGAGATATTATGACAAACTGAAGGGTGTTACAGAACCGGAAGCGAAACGTAAGATTATCGGTGAAGAATTTATCCGTGTCTTCGAAGAAGAAGCGAAGAAGATCGGTTCCGTTGATTTCCTTGTACAGGGCACAATCTATCCGGACGTGATCGAAAGTGGTCTCGGTAAGTCTGCTGTTATCAAGTCCCACCACAATGTGGGAGGTCTTCCAGATGTTGTCGATTTCAAGGAGATCATTGAACCATTAAGAATGCTTTTTAAGGATGAAGTCCGCAAAGCAGGTCTGGAACTCGGTATTCCTGAGTACCTTGTATACCGTCAGCCATTCCCTGGCCCTGGTCTTGGTATCCGTATCATCGGCGAAGTTACCGAAGAGAAAGTTAAGATCGTACAGGAAGCAGATTACATCTACCGCGAAGAAATTGCCAAGGCAGGCATTGACAAAGGTCTTGGACAGTACTTTGCAGCACTGACCAATATGCGTTCTGTCGGTGTCATGGGTGACTTCAGAACCTACGATTATGCTATTGCACTTCGTGCGGTCAACACAAGTGACTTCATGACAGCAGAAGCTACACAGCTCCCATGGGAAGTACTTGCAAAGGTTACAAATCGTATTGTTAATGAAGTAAAAGGTGTTAACAGAGTCATGTACGATTGTACAGGAAAACCGCCGGCGACCATCGAGTTTGAGTAGAATCCGGTGAGCCGCAAACCCTTTGTTTATAAGGGGTTCAAGGCTCTCCGTTTTCACGATTGCACACTGATTGCACAGTGCGTGGTCTTAATATAGAATAAAAAAGCGGTTTGGTGACCGCAGACGGGTGCTGCTTCTTGGCGGGAGGGCACCCGTTTTTTCTTTCTCATGCACGGTGGTAGTCCGCCGTGTGTTGGTTGCTCGTGTAGTTCGCGATGCTCGTCTTCGGCTCACTGTAGTTGAGGATGCCGGTGAGCTTCTTTGCGACTGCTTGGTTGGTATTGGGATACAGGTGCCCATATGTCCAAAGCGTGGTCTGTATCTTCTCATGCCCGAGCCGTTCCTTGAGGAGCAGTGGGCTTTCTCCCATGTTGATGAGAAGTGACGCGTGGGAGTGGCGAAGGTCGTGAACCCGGACGCGGTGAACGCCTGCGAGGTCTGCGAGCTTCTTCATCGCACGCGGAAGCCTTGTCTTTGTGGTCGGAAGCCCGTTGTAGCTCAATACGAACTCGCAGTCAGGGATGACAACGCGCTGCACCTTGCGCCATGCGGCGAGTTCGGAAAGCGTGTCCTCATCCAGATAGATGGAGCGGATTGCCGCACGCGTCTTCGGTTTCGTGAACTTGTAGTCCGACTGGTTGTGGTAGTAGAGCGTTTTGGTGATGGAACAAAGCCCGGTCGTGAAGTCGATATCGCTCCACAGGAGGGCAGATGCTTCCCCAAGCCGCATCCCACTCATGAATAGGAAGAGCAGGCTGATGAACAGGTAGTGCTCGTAGTAGTCTCCCTTGTAGAGTTTGGAAATCACCTTCTCGAACTCATCAAGCGTCCAGAAGTCCACAAGCGGTTTCTGCCCACGAACGTTGCCGACCATCCGTGACGGGTTCCTTTCCGTAATACCCAATATGACGGCACGGTCGAAGGCAACGGAGAGCATTCCCTGTGTGACGCGCACGTAGTTCGGGCTATATCCTGCGCGGATGAGGGCAAGCTGCCAGTTCTGTATGTCGATTGGCTCGATGGCATCGGTAAACTTCTCGTAGAAGCAGGAGAAGTGTTTCCGCACCGTACCGGCGCGGTTCTCGAAGGTACTCTCCTTTACCTGTGTCTGATACCAAGGCAGGTAGGTGTCCTCAATGAACGTTCCGAAGGGAATCCTTTTCTGTTCGGTGGGAAGCGATTGGGAAGCAAATTGCAAAACGAGTTTTGCATATTCCTCTTTCGCTTCTTTTTTTGTCTTGAATCCGCTCCGGTATTTCTGAATCCGCTTTCCCGTGGAATGGTCGAATCCGAGATTGGCGCGGAAATAGTAGGTGCCGTTATCGGCTTTCTTAATTTGGTCGTTTGCCATTTGTCTTTACTCCTTTTTCAGGAGCGCGACCAGCGGCATCACCGTCTAAGGCAATCCCAAGAAGCTCCTCGACGGCTTCCGCCGGAACGCGGTCGAGCTTGCGTGAGGAGTAGAAGGGATAGCCCTTCTCAACCATGCGAATTTTCGCCAGACGGATGATATCGGTGGCGAAAGAGTTCCCATAGCCGAGGGCAACTAAATCTTTTTTCGTTACGGTTACCATGGCTCTCCTTTTGACAGGAAAGCAGACTACTCGTCTTTCTGACTGTATTGTAGCAGGTCAGAGCGTGTTTGTATATAGTCTGCTTCCTTTCCTTCTTTCTGGTTGTCTGGTTTCCTGTGTTTGTGGTTTTACTGTTTACGGTTTAAACCTCAGCATCGCACGCAACAGCTTCGCCTGCATGAACGACTTCATCGAGAGGTCGATGCCGTAGTCCCAGAAGCCATCCGCGTCGGTGTAGAATCCGGTGCAGAGTCCGTCCATGAAGTCGTTGAAGTAATCGAGCACCGCCCCGGCAGCAAGGGCATCTCCGCCTGTTGCGGCAACGACGGTATCGTAGTCAATCTTTGTCTTTGCCATGCGGGTCACCCCCTTCCGTCAGAATGTCCGCAAGACGGGCGAGCGCACGGGCGCGACGGTTCTGCACCGTGGAGCGCGGGAACCCCATGTCCTCACCGATACGCCTATCCGACCATCCGGCAAAATAGGAGAGCAGGATGATTGCCTGCTCCTCTGGGCAGAGTTTTTCCAGCGCATCCGCGAGGTCTTTATCCGTCACGCCGATAGGCTTTCCGGCGGCATCGAATACGGTTTCCCGCTCCGGCACGTCCTGCCAGTCCGCAAGGCTTTCGAGTTCACTTCTTCTGAGGTCGCAGAACAGCACCTCGCGGTTGCGTCTCCTTTTGCGCTCCCTCAAAACGTCCGTCCGCGCGTTCACGAGGGTCTTCCGGCAATAGGTCAGGAACATGCCGACCACTTCGTTACGGTTCGCTTTCTCTTTCGTCATCTTTTTTTCCTCCTTTCGGTATAGGCACGATTTCCGTGCCCTTTCCTGCCAAGAGGAAAAAGAAAGCCCCGCAGCGTCGATACGCTACGGGGCGCGGGGACGGTGCCGGGAAGGAAATCGGCACCAGAATCAGGAAGAAGCGGCTGATGCTTAAAAACCGCTCCGCTACGATTCTATCCCCTCGATTCCCAACTTCCGCTTGAAATCTTTGCGGTTCTTCATTCCGATTTCCCGACGGCGCGAATTGCCGTCGTACTTCACCGGGAACCCGACCTCAACGATGCGGTCGAAGACACGTCCCCACGGGTCATCTGCCGTGGCGTTCAGGATTCTCTCGCGAAAGTCGAAGTTCGTCGTTATCACCATCGGTTTCCCTGCCTTGTAGCGTCCGTCGATAACGTCGTAGACGTGCTCCATGACGTACTCGGTGGAGCGCTGGGCACCGAGGTCTTCAAGGATGAGGAGGTCTGGGGCGAGGATTCTCTCAAGGTTCCCGGAACGCTTCTCGAAGGAGGATTCCATCAGGTTCACGACCTGCTTGATATCGGTCACGAGACAGGAGAACCCGCGCTCGATGACGGCGTTCGCGATGCAGGACGCATGGAAGCTCTTGCCCGTGCCGCGCTTCCCGTACAGGACAAGCCCCTCCGGGTCTTTCGGGTCGAAGGTCGCGGCAAATGCCTTGCAGACGGTGCTCTGAGCCGCGTTCCTGCCGTCATCGGCATCGAAGGTGCAGAAGGCGTACCTGCCGGATGAGGGGAAGCACTGCTTCCTTAGCCGTTCTGTCCTACGCCTTTTCTCCGCCCGCTCGGTTTCCTCGCACTGCCTGTCCGCTTCCTCCCTCTGGCAACGGCACATGGTCGGGACAAGGTGCGGCTCCTTGAAGATTCCGCCCGCCGGGAACATCCGCTCGCGTGGCTCTCCGCATTTCCCGCAGACGAGGATGCCGTCCGCGTCGCGATAGTCCTCGCCCGGCTTCCGTCCGTCCTGCTCCTTGGTTTTCGTTACGTTTTCACTCATTTACCTCGTCCTTTCTGCGTTACCCTGTCTGAGAGCCTGTCTACGGGACTTTGCAGTCTTGTTCAGGCAGTTGCTGCCACATGACATTTAACGTGTCATAGGCAGGCTCTCAGGCATTCTCAGGGGCATTTCTAGTACATGTTCTCGTCGATATATCCCTGAGCCGTCTCCCGGTCACAGCCCCATTTCGCCATGACCTCCTCGACGGAGGGGATTTTCCCGACCGCATTGGCCTTCGGTTCCGTGCGTGCGGGAGGGGTCGCGGCCTTCGGGTGTTCGTTCCTGTCCCAGACTGCGGCGAGCTTCTTCCAGTCATCGACGGGCTTGCCGGAGTTCGTGCGCCAGCCGCGTCCCCCGTTCACATCGAAGAAGCGGTCGGGGTCAACCGCGAATCCCATTTCTGCGAAGTACGAGCGGACTTCCTCCCTTGTCGGGATTCCAGAATCTGTCGCTCCCTCCCCATCAGCCACAGCTGTAGATGTAGATGTATTCTTATATCTATCATCTATATTCTTAGGGCGTGACAGATTTTGTACATCGCCATTTTCGGCTTGTTCAGCCGTGCTACCTGCGGTTTCATTGGTATGTGGCGTGTACAGATTGTTGTACATTTCCGTGTACAGCTGTACGTCCATTTGTACACCATTTTGTACAGTGTACATTTGTACATTCTGTACACTTTGTACACCTTGTACATTGCCTTCCGCCTTCTGTACACCGCTTTCTTCCGGGATGGCAGGAGCGGGAAGCATGGCTGGGAGTTCCGAAAGGTATTTGTTGATAGTCACACGGCTAAGACCGGTGGCCTTGCTCATCTCGGTTTTCGTGGCGCTTGGGTGGGCGGCAAGGAAAGCGACAAGTTTCTCACGCTTCTTCTCGGAAGATGACTTCCCACCGCTCTTTCTTGCACGCTCCTTGGCTTTGCGGCTCCGGTTTCCCTCGCGCATCGCGTCGATTGCCGGGGCGTTCTGGTTGAACTCCCAGTCCGCGATGGCGTAGATGCCATCCTCGCAGATGACAAGGCCGAGCTGCACGAGCGGCTGCACGCATTGCCGAAAGGCGGGAACGGTCTTCTTGGTGACCGCAGCAAGCATCTCGTCGGTGTAGGGAACGCTTTCGTGGAGAAGGAGCTTCCCGGCGCAGCCGCATTTCACCGCAAGCGATTGTAGACGGGCGAAGACGGTGTAGATGGAGTCCGCATTGTCCATCGCGTCGATGAGTAGGGCTTCCTGCGTGTCGAAGAACTCACTGTAGTCCCTGCGCCACGCTCCCCGGAGCTTCATCGGTACACCTCCGGGGTCTTCTTATCGCGTTCGGCTTCGGAGTAGGCGAGGTGGTCGAAGGGTGGGAACCTCGCGACAACCGCGAGGGCATGAGTGTACTTGGCGTGATTCGCCCGGTAGCCGAAGGAGGAGAGCATTTCCATGACTTCGGTATCCGTGAACGTGCCGTCATCGGTCACGATGGTGAACGTGCCGTCATCGTTTTTCGTGACTGTGCGCGTGTGGATTTTAGCCAGGGCGAGGACGAGTATGGTCGCGGAATCCCCATTCGGCTCATGGTCGATGAGCGTCATCTCAGGTGTCTCGTAGAAGTTCAAGGGGATGTAGTAGTAGTAGCTGCTGAAATCCATGGTGCTCCTTTCTGCTTGCAATCTGTGATTATGTTTTACTATATCTGTCCTGTTTTGTGGACTTTTCCAGTCAGATTTCATGCTTCTTTCACAATTAGACACGCGTTTTGAGATGGTTCTGCCAGATTCGCGTCCCGTGCGGCGGTGCGCTGTGTTACAGTAGCGAAAGTCCTTTCTGCCTGTTGCTTTTATCTCGGAGTGCGGGCAGGAGAAAAGGGAGCCTGTGATTTCGGTCACACGGCTCCCTTTTCTGTTACCAGTCGGAGTTTTCGCTATCCGGTTCCGCTGCCTGTAACCCACCATCAGCGACAGGCTCCGTTTTTACCGTTTTCTTCTTGCGTGCATCGAGACGCGCCTTGGCATCCTCCGGGGTACTTCCGTGGGCGGTGAGCATGTCGCTCACCTCGTCTGCATGGCTCGCAAGGAATCGGTCGAGTGCGTCGAGGTCGAGTTCCTGCCAAGCGCAACCGACGGCGGAGAGCACACTTTCACCAGCGGAATGGGTGACCAGAGAGCGCCACTTCCGGTTCCGCTCGCGAATCTTCTTTTCAAGTTCCTTTTTCTTCGCTTCGAGTTTGGCGAGTTCCGCCTTCTGTTTCTCGATACGCTCCTCGAAATCTTGAATGGTAGCCATGGTTCTTCCTTCCTACTTGACGGCATCCCTGAACAGATTGTGCCATAACGCGCGGAGGATGGTAAGATTCCGGCAGGGCGCGGTGCCGGAACAGGGGCGAAGGCACCGTGCCCCGGTTTTGCGAAGAAAAAGGAAGGAATTGGGCAGATGTATTCCAAGGATACGGGGAAAGACCAGATGCTGATGACGATGGAACGTGCGCTTACAAGCGGGCAGAAGGCAGGCTTCTTCTTCCTCGGCTTCCTCGGCGGCATCGTCGGGATTCTCGCCGCATCCCTGATGAACATCAACGCGCCGTACCGACCGGAGGGAACGAAGATGGCGGCACTCGGATTTGCGACAGCCTGCGTTCTAGGCACCCTTATCGCACTTGTTGGCTCCATCGCGCTCCTTGGTGCCAGATAGAGGTGGCAAGATATTGAAGGACTTCCTCAATCAGCGTCCGGCATTCTTCCAGCTGCACCAATCCGTTCGTGTGAGATGAGAAGGGGCATCCTGCGCGGGTGCCCTTTTTTCTCTGCATTGTTATGATGGTTTTATGGCTTGCCGTGTTTGTGGTTTGATGGTCTGCTATATTTATTGTTAGTTAGCCAGAAGGGAGCGAAAGATGGAAAATATGCCGGACAACGCGAAAGACAATCCCGTCGGGAAAAGGGAAGCCCTGCTCGCCGACCGTCTCAGGCTGCATAAGGGTTACAGACATACGGGGATGAAAATCTTCTCTAAAGGCGATTTCACGCTCGGCAGGAATTGGTTCGAGGGCGAGGTGACGGTCGGAGACGTGGCAGAGTTTTTCCAGCGGAGTGGGGACACGCTTTCCGATAAGGTAGGTGTCGGATGGTCGTGGCGCGGCACAAAGGGCGAAATGGAAAGGGCACGCGAATGTCTCGAAAAGGTATTGGCAGTACGCGGAACGACTCTGGAAGAGGTGCGAACCGCGCGAGGAAGGCGTCTCCTGTCACAGGATAGGAGGATGGCCGAGACCATGGCATTCCTTCTCACGGACTGCACGTTTGCGGATATCGCAGAGCTTATCGGAGGTGTGCCGGGAAGGGTCGAGAACGAGGTTTTCGAGACCTATTACGCAGCGTCTAACTGGAACATAGACGAAGATGTGCAGAAGGCTCTGCATACGGGCATCGTCTATTACGCATGGGACGTGGGCAATCCAAACCGACCGCCCTGCCTTCCATCGGTATTGAAGGCGCGGGAGAGGAAACTCAGCTGGCTCGGAGACGAAACCGCGAGCGCTCGCGATGGGGAGTTCTTCGTACCGATAGAAGAAACTTTCTGACGGGGAGCGAAAATGCAGGCAGTGGTTCGTGAAGGAAAGGAACAGACATGGACGGATACACGCTTTACATCAGTCGTTGCAGTGGCGGTGACGGGGTGGAGGAGAGCTTCAAGGCGAAGATAAAGCGTCGCGAAGATGCGCTTGATGCCTTTGCCGTCGCAGAAGCGTACTGCAAGGGCATCGGGATGGTCTCAAGATGCGAGCGGGAGGGATTTGACGGTTTCATCATCGACCTGTGCTCCGATGCGGAGGATGAGACCATCCGTCTCGTCAGGCTTGTGGCTGACAGCGAGGAGGGCATCATGGATGATGTTTTCCGCTTGGAATACGGTGATTGCGAGTTCAAGATTTAGGTACGCTATCGGCAAGTTTATCCATGCCTTTATATACAGGATATATGGAGTGTACAGTTCACCTGCTTGCTGGTATGCCGGTCTGCTATATTTATAGATAGCAAGAGGGACGGCAACCGAGCTGCCCCACGGCAGGAAGGAAAAAACATGAGCACACCGTCCGTCACCATCCTCAAGAACCTCGTCCTCAACTGGGAGAGCAATCAGATGGAAGAGGAGACCATCGCCACGTTCTATCGCCACTATGACGGTTATCCCAGCTGCCATGCCATTGATATCGCCAGCTCGCTCGTTGTGGCATCGCGAACTAAGCCGGAGCATATCGACTTTTCGGGAGCGAGCGTGGAGAGGGACATTCTCAATAACCGAAACTGGTGCCAGCATTTCCTCAAGGCGATGTGCATGGCGGATGTCGATATCGAGTTCATCGGGGAGGACAATGTGCCCTCTGCGAGCTACACCTATGTTGTCACGGGCGCTTACGATAACTTCGGCGGCAAGGTCAGCATCGGCGCAGAAGAGTATCTGAGCAGAATCAACATCAAGGTCTACGAAGGAGATGAGAACGGGAATCTCGTGTTTGAGGGCGGAGCCGCTGAATGTCTGGCATGGGCTGACGGATATTGCGGGGATTGCTAAGTCGAGTGAAGGGCATCCGGGAGGGTGCCCTTTTTCTTTGGCTTTTTTGGAACCGCCCTGCGGGCGGCGTGAAGGCGCGGGGGCGTTGCGGGAACGGGGACTCGGGGCGGCTTTCCCACCCTTCCAACAGCCTGCGGGTCGGGCTAGGAACCCTCCGGCCATTGAAAGCGCGGAAAAGCCTTCTACTTGGCAGAAACGGGGGACTGACCTGCCGGGGTTTCCAACATTCCGACAGGCTCCGGGTCAGTCTAGGAACCCTCCGCCCATCGAAATGTTGAAAACCCCTTCTTCTCGGGAAACCATAGGCCGCAGGCGCGGCAAAGCGGGGCACGCCGCAGCGGCTCGGTAGAGGGCGGGGAAAGGAGGGTCGGTGGCTCCACGATGGGAGGTTGGCTTTTCTTGGCACCCCTCGGTTTCGCAGGGTCTCTCCGTGGCGCGGTCGCCTGCGCTCCCTCAGATTAGGGGCTGCTCGCCCCTAATGACCCGAGTTCCATGGAGAAGGCGTGGAGTCTCGCGTTGTGGAGTGTGCTGGTATGCTATAATACTGGTTATCGGGTAGGCAAGTTAAAGGGCTTGCCGAGTAGACGGAAAGGAATCATGAATATGGCGAGATACCACTACACGCGAGAGAACGAAAACGGCGTGGTACTCTATCTGGAATCGGAACCGGCGGAAGATGCGATGGACGAGTTCGACGATGAGATTGCCGTTGGGTTCAGCGGAAACGGGTACCTGAGTTTTTGGACGAGGTGCCGCAAGGCGGCGGAAGCGCTGCCGAATGGTCTCAAGTATGCGGCGGGCGGCAGATGCGTAATCACAGATACATTCACGGGTGAGGAAAAGATTTGGAGGGTAGGGGTTTAACCATAGGCATCTAGGGCATCCGATCTGTATCGAGCTGAAAAATGAGGAGAAAGAGGGATGAGCGGCATGAAGGTCAAGGAGTTGATGGATAGCCTGAAAGGGGATTGTTACCGCTTTCGCGTCCATTATCCAGAGGAATGGGAGTTTGGACTCATAACGGGAGCGACTTTCTTTGGCAAACGTGGGCTAGTCTTACAGCATGGGGAGGATGACGTGAGTTCTTTCACACTGAACCCGTCTTGGCTTTCCTGCGAGGACGAGACGCAGCGTTGCATCATGGTCGAGATTTACTTGGAGCCGTAAGGATGGGCGCGGGGAGTAAGCCCCTGCGCCCGTGGCAGGTCTGCGCAGGGGATGTTATCGGTAGCGGCAAGCGGGTCGAGTACGTGTTCGAGCGGTACGGGGAACTGTACATAAACGCAAGCGACGAGGAGCTTGTGCGGCAGGGGAAGCGAACCTATGGAGAGGAGCTTACAAGGCTCTACGACCTCGACCTTTCCGGGTGGAGGGTCATCGGCCATTACGGGTGCGGACGCGGCTACGAGGGACGAAGCTGGTATGACATGGGGAAGCCGTTCGGACGGCGCTAGAGAAGGGATGAATATGGGCAAGGAGAAAATCGAAGAGAAGGACGTGCGGCTTCTGAGGTATGCCGTCGAGCAGGCGTTTGACGGGGCGATGAGGGACGGGGCATTGGCACTGTTGAACCGTCTGGTCGATTCGGCTTCGGAAGCGGCAAATCTTGAGGAAGAGCTTCTGAACCTCAAGGGGGAGTATCAGAGGAGCATGGAGAACTCGAAGAGAGGGGCATTCAAACGCCTTGATGCTGCCTACAAGCGCAAATGCAGGCGAGAGAAGCGAATGGCGAAGGGGCAGATGCTTTGCGCAGACGGCAAGCCGGTCATGTTCGGTGAGACCCTTTACGGAGGGGACGGACGCGATTGGTTGATTGTCGGGATTGCCGGAGCGTGGTCGTATGACGTGTACGGGCTGCACGTCGCGCACGACGGGAAAAAAGAGAAGAAACCGCTTCGAGCGGAATGGCTTGTCCATGAGCTGACGGATGCCGGGGAGGAGGTTCAGAAAAAGGATGCTGCCAACAAAGAAGCGCTGTCCTAGGTGCGGGCGCGTGCTGCCAGCGGAAGCGTTCAACTTGGTTCGCGGCGGAAAGGAGCTTGCCGGATGGTGCCGTGCGTGCAACCACCGTTATTATCTCGACCGCAAGGAAGCGGGATTCGTCAGGAAGAACCCGAGCGGGCGGAGGATTGCGCATGGAGGGTATACCGATGCGGTCGGCAGGTATATCGACCTCGGATAGGGAAAGGACGGGCATCCGAAAGGGTGCCCTTTTTTCGTGCAGGATATGCAGGATGTATGGAGTGTACGGTTTACCTGCTTGCTGGTATGCCGGTCTGCTATATTTATAGACAGCAAGAGGGACGGCAACCGAGCCGCCCCATGGCAGAAGGGACTTCAAGATGAAGAACGTCAGGGAGCTTGAGACCTATGGTGCAATCCTTATCGGCTGCGGGATTATGGCGTACACGCTCATGCTTGCGAGCGTGGATGCGCCGGTCTGGGCAACAATCGAGTTTGTTATGGGTACGCTCTTCATGGTGGTCGGCGTGTGGTGCGTCTACCTTGCGGGCATGGAGTACGACTACCAGATGGAAAAGCGCCGCTACCGCAACAAGAGGTAAGCACCAGCAGACCATAACCGCTATCGGGAGGAGTTCGGTCGGTAAAGGAGCCAGGGTATCCGGCAGGGTGCCCTTTTTGCTATGCATAATATGCAGGATGGATGGAGTTATCTATTTACCTGTTTGCTAGTATGCTGGTCTGCTATATTCTAAGTAGCAAGAAAGAACTGACGGCGAGAGGACACCGGCATGGGCTACATCGAGAAGACCTACGGACGAAGCGAGAAGTTCCTTGCATTCAAGGTCTGCTTCTACGATACGTTCGTTCTGGCTCGCGAATACAAGAGCGGGTACGCGGCTGACAGGTTCGCAAGGAAATGTGCGGCGCAGGGGCTTTGGTGTTCTCTCCACGGGCTTGCAGTTACGGACGATGGCAGTGAGTGGGTCGAGATTTCGGCCTGCTAGGTGAGAAAGGGAGATAGACATGGAAAAGGAAATCCGCTATTTCGTAACCGGGTACGAGATGCTTCTTTACCTTGAAGGTGATAGGGAGGAGTGTAAGCAGGTCGATTATTTCGAGTTTCCTGATTATGGGAGCGCGGAGGAAGCGATAAACGCTGCTCGCGATTTCATCGGGGAGCACAAGAACGCAGTCAACGACCAGAAGTACGGCATCGGGTCGGTGACCTACTGGGTGGCAGAGGTTGAACGCTGCATCGAGGATGAGGACTTCGGATGGCTTCCCTGCGACCGGGACGGCGTGACTGAGGATGAGGAAGGCATGGTGCCGGACGATGCCACAGTCGCATATATCAGCACCTTGGACGGGAGCCGCGAAGAGCGGGCATTCGAGCTTGCAAAGCGCGATTACTATGGGTTCCTCGACTACAAGGAAGACCGCTATACGACGGTCTACGGCTACATGGATTAGGTGATGGATATGAACAGCATCTGTTTTGATACCGAGACAACCGGTCTTCGACCGAACGGAAAGGAGCCGGACGAGATTCTGACCATTTCCATCGTCGGGAGGGACGGGTCTGTTCTACTGGATGAAAGGTTCCGACCAACTGAGAAGACCGAATGGCCGCACGCGAGCGCCATCAACGGCATCTACCCGGAGGACGTGGCAGACCTGCCGACCATCGAGACCGCCATCCCGCGACTGAGGGAACTCTTTGCAAGGGCGGACGAGGTTATCGGCTACAACGTCGGATTCGACCTCGGATTCCTTTCCGCCGTCGGGGTGCGCCCGAGAGAGGATTCAATCATTACGGATACCATGTTCCTGTTCAAGCAGCTCATGGGAAGGCGCTACAAGCTGACCGATGCCGCAGACCACATCGGTTACGAGTGGACGGGCAGGGCGCACGGGTCGCTTGCCGACGCGCTCGCAACACTTGCCGTACAGGAGTGGCTTGAGAGCCGCTGACCGGATACCGAGAGGGATTTTTAGCGCTCCCCGCTTTTATTCCTGATTGTGTGCGGTATATGTAGCTTGCTGGTTGTATGGGTTGCTGGTGTGCCAGCCTGCTATATTTATAGACAGCAAGGGACGAAAGTTTTCCCGGCAGGAGGATTCCAGAATCCTCCGCAAACGCCATCGAGAGATTGGAAAGACAATGGCTATCAACCGAGTGACCATCATGGGCAACCTCACGCGCGATGCGGAGCTTCGCAAAAAGGGGGATGCCGCGAGCGTTCTCACCTTCGGACTCGCCATCAACGAGAAGAAGAAGGACAGCGAGACCGGCGAATATGTCGATGCGCCGGTGTTTGTCGATTGCGCCCTGTTCGGTGCGCGAGCCGAAGCACTTGCTCCCTACCTTACCAAGGGGAAGAAGGTTTCGGTGGACGGACGGCTCCGCTACCACTCTTGGATGAAGAACGAAGAGAAACGCCATGCCCTTTCCGTCCTCGTGACCGATATCGAGTTTGCGGACTCGAAGGGTGCCGGGAAGGATACGGTTTCTGCCCAGGGGCAGTCTGCGGAACCGGAAACGTATGATGCGGATATTCCGTTCTAGGGAGGACGGAATGCACCTTCGTGGCGATTCAGTGCGGGAAATCCCCTTCATGCTCTTCCTCGGCCTGCTATTCGCGGTGACCGTCGGATGGTGGGTGTTTCTCACACTTACGGTTTCGGTCGTTTTCGGAAACATGGCTGCTGCGGTATTCGCCGTGTGCTCGGCACTTTCCGTCACCGTCGGTTACGGGCTTGTACGCGCATCCGATTTCCGTGAGTAGCGTTTTTCAAACAGGACAGAAAGGACTTCTAACATGTACACGATTCTGATGCTCAACCAGAAGGGCGGCGTTGGCAAGACCACCATCGCGGACGAGCTTTCCTTTGCGCTTGAGCGTCGCGGCAAGACCGTGGCGTTCGTCACTACCGACCCGCAGGGCGGTTCCGTCCATGAGGTCTGCGATGACCCTGATTTCGCGGAGGAGTGCGATTTTCAGGTTGTCGATACGGCGGGCGTGCTCGTGGGCGGTGTGAACGATTGGTGCCGCGCGGCGAATCTCATCCTCGTACCCATGCTTCCGAGCACGCGCGACATGGAGCCGACGCTGAGAACGCTCGATATCGTGCGTGAGTCCGGCACTGGCGCAAAAGCGTATGTCATCGTCAACAACTTCTATGCCTACGGCACACTCGACCGTCAGCTCGTGGAGTACCTTGAGGGCGAGGGGGTTCCCATCATCGCGAAGATTCCCCGCGCCGTTGCCCTCTCACGTGCCGCCGCAGCCGGTGTGTCCGTGGCGGAGTACGACCCGAAGAGCCATGTGGTCGCCCCGATTGAGCTGCTTGCAGATTCGGTTCTGAACGAAGAGGAGAAGAACAATGGCTAACAAGACCACAGCGAACGCGTTCATGGCGAGCGCGCAGAAGTCCAAGCGCGAGATGGCGGATATCCAGAAGGAAGGTTCCGGCAAGCATGAGACGGACGAGGTGGAACTCAAGAAAATCAGTCTCCTCATCCCGGCTTGGCTCCACAAAGAAGTGCAACTCCACCGCGTCGAGACGGGGGAGAGCATGACCAAGCTCATCGTCCGACTGCTTGCCGAGGAGCTTGGTTAAGGGGATGGTGATGAAGGGATGGGCTTGATGGTAACGGAATCGGAAAAATCGAAGCACGACATGCTGCGTGCGATGCGGAAACACATACGCGAGAATGGCATCACAGACTTCACCGATTTTCAGGACTGGTGCGATGAGAACAACGACCGCTGGTCGCTAGCGCTCGATAGCGGACTTTCGTCGGTTATCGAGAAATACATCGACGGGCGTTTTTATTAGAGAGGAAGTGGAGCCGGTAGATGGATTCACTTCGGAAAAAGGGATTGGAACATGAACCTAATCACCATGGTTCCCGCCACCGCGAGGTTTATCGCGCAGATGCGGGGGATGCGAAGGCACATCGTCGCGAACAATGTCACCGAGTTTGCGGTATTTCAGAATTGGTGCGATGAGAACAACGAGAGGTGGGCGGAAGCTCTTGACAGCGGATGCGCCATTGCTATCGAGAAGTTCATCGCCGACTGGAACGGTCGGGCGGATGCGAACCGTTGGAAACATGCGGCGCAGCCTGACGATAACATCTGGGACAACGAGTTGAAGTAGGAAGTAACGATGACCGAGAAAGAGAACCATCTGCCGAACCTTAGCAGCGAGGAGCGTGCTCATGCGCTAGAGCTTGCCATACAGGCTCGCAGGCGCTATGCAGCACTCAAAGCTCGCGTGAAGTCCGGCGAGCTTACGTTCACGGATGCGATGGACGAGGAGGATGCGAAGCGCATTTTGGTCGCATCTCTTCTGCAAAGTGTTCCGGGCGTCGGTGCGAGCAAGACGGAGTTCATTATGCGTCTGTACCGGATTCCTAAAAGCAGGCGTGTCGGCGGACTCGGCATCCGACAACGCGAAGCGCTGGTTGCTCTGGAAAAGAACGGCTGGAAACTCGGCTTACTCGAACAGTGCAATTCGTGATGTATCCGAATTGGGAGCACTGGCGCGACTTAAAGGGAACCTGTCCCGTTTGCGGAAAGCCATCGCATGTCGGTGCGAGTATGAGAACCGGTAGATATTACTGGCTTCATGACGATTACGACATACGAGAGTATTACCGCGAACATGGCAAACATTCCAGTCTCGCTGAAATCAGTTTCGATGTGTTTCAGGAGATGATACGTTGCGCAAGGGAACATGGAATCGAACCGGTGGCTACGATTGGGGGTGCAGAAGCGGTAAGCAAGCGCGTGCGATGCATCGAAACCGGGAAGGAGTACCGCAGCATCCAAGACGCAGCCGATGATGTTCAAAGAAGCAGAGCATCCCTTTCGTCCGCCATAAAGAGAAGCGGAACATGCGCAGGATGCCACTGGGCACTTGTATAGGGGCGGACAAGAATGTCCGCTTGAAAACCATTATCGCTGTGGTCTGCAATGCAGATTAGGGAATCGCCCTTTTGGCTTCCGATGATTAGGAAGGGTCTGCGGAAAGGAAGGACTTCGCTATGTGTATACGATTGTAAATACGGAGACCGGCGAAATCCTTTCCCCGATTGGTTCGAGTTAGAGCTTGCCGGTTGGCAGCAAGCAATCAAGTTGATGGAGGATGCAGTAAAGCTCGGAAAAGGAGATTACGTCCATCGGTTTTCAATGGAATTGATTTCGTCTTCGCAGGCGATGGGAACCCGAGGTGGCGGCACCTCGGGTTCTTGGTTTCCGGGCAAGCCGGAAACCCCGCAGAAAAGGCATGGGAAAGGGTGCGGCGGCACCCCCTTTTCCATGCCTTTTCTGCTCTCGCACTGATAGAATATCAGTGCTCACCGGCCAAGGCCGCTCTTCGAGTTGCAAGATTTGGGAAGCGTATATACAAAGTCACGTAAACGAGACTTTTCCATACACTTCCATCTTGCTCCCGAGCGGCTTTCGGAGCCTTGACGGGAGGACGCTTACGCTTAACGAATCGACAATTTAGGATTGCCGGTTCCCGTTATTCAGCAAAGTGAACCGTCGCTTTCGTGTCATAGTCAAACGGTGGCGGCACCGATACGACTATGAGATTTTGGGAAAATACAGAAGGGGAGTGATGAAGGTGGCAAAAAGAGAAACCGCAGTTCTCATCAGATTGTCTGAACGTGAGAAGAGAACGCTTAAGCGGAAAGCCGCGAATTACGGTATGACGGTTTCCGAATATGCCCGCACGTTACTTATCCATTCCGATGACGTGACAATCAAGGTCATCGACACCGAGCCTTTGAAAAAGACGGCACACGAACTCGCGAAGCAGGGAACGAACCTGAACCAGTTCATGAAGTTCTTGAACACCTATGGCATCAAAGTGTTCGATGCGGGGGAAGCGCAGCGCGTCCTCGCGCGTGAGGTGGAGACGTTTATGGAAGTCGCGGAAGCCCTTGCTGCCCTCCGAAGGGAAGCAGACCGCAACAACATCCAAATCCGAATCGACGATTTCGATAACCCAAATGTAGAGCAGGAAGGATAAATAGAGTATGGGGTACTACAAAGACACGGGAAGTTTGCGGAGCATGGCATCTGCGGAAGCTATCTTGAAAAAGCGAATGCCTAAGTTTGACGGAGTTTGGAATGGAGCAGTGCAAGATGGGCGAAGAGAAAAAGGTAAAAAGCGAATGGGTGCATTTCCGGGAGCTTCGCGCCCGGTGCCCCGTTTGCAAGAAGGTTGCCCATGTTGCGTGCAAGAACGGAACGTATTTTTTCGTTCACGATGCCTACGACCCGTTTGCAAGGCACAACGCAGTGGAGACCACCGAGCCAGTATTTAAGATTCTCTTTGACGGGTTCGTGAGTGTAAACGGAAGGGAGCCGGTAAAGTCTGGGAACCGGACACTCACGAATGAAGCGATGATGCAAGATATGTTTCCACGGAAGGGAAAATGAAAATGGAAGGAATCGAACTCTACCCGCACAATCAGAAAGCCTACGATAACCTCTGTGCCATGCTCAGGGATAGCAACCGTGCTTGTGTCGTGCAACCAACCGGCAACCAGTTCGTTTCGCTCAGTGACGCAGCAAGGGCAGTAGGGTTACGAAATGGCAATTCGATACGCAGGGCTATCGACAGAGGTGGCACGGCAGGAGGTTATCACTGGGAGTACCTAGACGAAAAAAAGGAGGTGAGCACAGATGACCATCATCAAGCAGACGGGCGTGCAGAGTAACGGGCACATGAAGAACCTGCGCGGCTACATCAACGATGACCGCAAAGTGCTCGTGCGCGATTCCCTCAACATGGATGGATGCACCAACCCGAAGCGTTGGTCGCACCACATGTGGATGACGAGGGAGATGTACGGTCACAACAAGTCAGCACGGCGCGTGAGGGACAAAAAGACCGGGGAACTGAAAGATGCCAAGAATACGGTTCTCTACCATCAGATTCTCGGGTTCAACCCAGACGAGTGCGACCTAAACGGCGGCAGGCTCTCACCCGAAGACTGCATGAGGTACGCAAAGGAATATGTCGGGAAATACTACCCGAACCAACAGATAGTGATGGCACTACACAACGAATACTGCAAGGCGGACAAGACCCATCGCTATGCCATCCATATCGTCATCAACCGTACCGACCTCTCCACGGGCAAGCGGCTCGATGAGGG
>OGDF01003475.1_pt1 | contig 19289 bp, 20 predicted proteins | sample 1570141 | NCBI WGS metagenome assembly OGDF01 (sample SAMEA4370581, study PRJEB24528) | human gut metagenome | reverse complement strand
CAGAAAATGTCATGCCCCTGTTGACATGACATATAAGCGACTGCCTGTCGCACAATAAGACTCCAAAATAAAATTATGGAGTCTTTTCTTATACCTTCTTGAAATGTATTGTGATATGAGAGCCATAGGCACGTTCAATCAGTTCATCCTCCCCTATGACCTTTACAAGATTCTTAATCTGATTTTTCAAATCTGATTTATGAATATAGAAGATGGTTGTATGGGCATGACGAGCAAGAATAAGCTGTCTCAAGATATCTTTATCAGTGACATCTAGAGAATGGCCAAAGATATAGATATTGAGGCGTTCTTCTTGTGATTGTTTAAGCCATGTGAGATAACGGCATCCTGTACGTTTAAAGATACGCTGGTAGAACTTCTTGAATTCAATATATTCATTATCCTGATCTTTACGTTCTCCTGTCAAATATTCATCTATTCCTAAGACAAGATCACATGTTTCTATATCATGTTCAAGATTCGCTTTACCATGAATATAATCGTATTCTACTTCTGAATTACCATAGAGACGTTCAAACGTATTTGTATAATTGAAACTTAATACTTTATCTATATTCAATACTTGTAGTTTTTCTAGATATTTTGGAGTGTCTAGGTGGTTCACAAATGCATCTAGATACATTTCTAGACATCGAGTCAAACGTAAGAGATCATGAGTGAGGATATCTCTTAATTCTTTGATAGGCTCCATAGAGGAAAAAGAACAACGATCTCCCCAAAAATCAAGAAGAGATGTACCTAAATACTCATTGACTCTTGCAACCTTCTGCCCTGACTTAAACTGTGTATCACATTCTAATCTAATCGCATCAAGTTTTTGAATAACTTCAGACATCTCTTTTTCAAAATCCTTCCAGCCCTCTCCTATTGTTTCTTTTTCTAAATGAATAAGCCAAAGATTATCTTTAATAAGAGATTCTAGTTCATTGGATAACTCAGGAGAAATATGAAGAATAAAATCTATCATACGTGAATCATAATCAATATGTGATATATCATTTTTTTCTAATGACATGCGAAATAAAGTAATAAAATCTATAAAATCTTTATAGGTTGTTGGCAAGCCATGTAGTAAATCAAAGCCATTTCCTAACACAAGAAGATTCATACGTAGTCCTGCTACTCAAAATGTGATTAAATATACTCACATCGAGATAATGTAAGTTCTAACGAACATTACTTACTATGTCATCGTGTATGCTTTTGATTGACCGAAATCATATCTACTCACAAGTTCTAGTACACTCCATAGTCGTAAATTCCCGAAATAGCCTTCGGTACATACCTACGTTTGCGTTCATTTATGCAACTTCGTAAGTCGTAGCATCTCTCAGATTAGTAGCAGCATTGAAATCTCTGTCTTCGATATAGCCGCAGTCACATTTGAAAAGTCTATCTGAAAGCTTTAAATCTTTCTTGATACTTTTGCAGCAGTGACATGTCTTAGATGATGGGTACCATCTATCTACTGTTCGTTGTTCAATTCCGTTTTCCCTGCACTTAGCTAGAAGCTTTGTTTTAAATTCATAAAACTTCTGCGAAGCAACTGCCTTTGAAAGATGTCTGTTCTTCATCATTCCTGATACGTTTAGATCTTCAATCGTTATATAAGATGGCTTGGTTTTCACTATCTCTGCGATTATCTTATTGATGTAATCAGTACGAATATTGTCGATTTTATGATGAAGCTTCTGTATCTTAAGCCTTTGTTTTTGTATATTTCTTTTTTGAGTGGACTCTCCTTTCTTTATATTTTCATACTTTCGAGAAAGACTTCTCTGTTCTCGAATAAGCTTTTTTTCAAGCTTCTTTAATCTGACAGATTTATTGATGTTCTTATAAGTCTTTCCATTAGAGACAATCGCAAAGTCCTTTAATCCAAAATCAATGCCAATTCCTTTACTGGAATGACTGGCTATCCTTTTATTCTTGATTTCTATAAGAACTGAAACATAGTATCTGTCAGCTTTTATTGAGACATGACCGCTCTTAATTACGTATCCACTCTTTGTTGTGGGAATATATCCTTTCTCTTTGATGCGGACCCATCCAAGTGACGGAATCTTGATTCTGTGTCTTTCACAGAGGCAATCTTTTGGATTATTCCTTACGAAATACATCTTCACATCAGATCTGCCTTTCTTCTTAAATTTTGGAAAGGCGCTCTTGTGATTAAAGAATTTTTCAAATGCGGTCTGTCCGTTATTTACTGCCTGTGTTACCGATTTTGAATAAGCTTCCTTGATTCAGGAATATTCTGGATGGCTCGGAAGAAACTCATTGTTGAGCCATACGATAAACTGGCAGCTGCTCATAAACTTTTTGCCACTTTCATGAAGTTCCTTATTATGAGCAAGATAGAAGTTATAGATAAATCTGCAAGTACCTATTGTTTTACGAATCCTGACTTTCTGCTCCTCTGTTGGATTTATTTCCGTCTTGAAGCTCTTCAGCAATTCCCTCATCCCTTTCTATCAGTTTTTATACTTACGAAGCCCATTGCAACCTGCAGGAAAACACATGAAGTATTGAAACAATATCCTGCACAAATTCTTCATCTGATTTCTAATCTAATTATAGAACAAATAGAAAGTTTATGCATCAAGTTCAGCTTCATGAGCGCCGATTTATAGGCGTTTATATAATTTAATTTTTACTATCCTGTGGTTTGTGGGTATTCAGATAATTCTTTTACATTACAAAACCATCTTAAAAATGCAACTTGATTTAGTAAATGTTGATTATAAGTATAATAACACCTATTAGTTGTGGTTCGGTTTGCCTTTAAAGTTCCTTTTCTATCTAAACGTTATAATACCTTAACAGATACGCCTAAAATTCAGCAAAATCCTTTGGTTTATAATTTGTGATATTTGATGTGTTCATTTTAACACTCTCCTTTGAAAGGATTTGAACACATTTAATCACAACAGTCAATATATTTAGTTACTTATATTTTCCTCCTTCACAATCTGACTAGACAAGATGTTTAATGTTTTGAAATCATTTTTAATTCCCATCGCATATAATAATGGCGTTTCTTCTTTATCCATCGTATATATATTTCCTGCATATAGGGTTTTTCCATGAAGGTATCTAATAGGGTTTTAATTTCTTCAATACATTCATGATCCATTACATTTTCATCAAATGTCGCTGTCATAAAGTTATTTTTATAGTTAATAGAAATAGCGAGGAGATAATCATATGCTACTGTCAAAAAATCATCTGGTACTGAAAAGAAATTGATTCTTTCTAGTTCATTATTTGATAGATAGTTATGTAATATTTTTCCTCTCTTATATTTCTTCAACTGACCAGTATTATTATATGCGATACTTACACCATAATAAGAGATTTTCAAATCACATAAAGCATAGATATTTTCTATTGTATCAATAAATACATCATCCACAAACTTATGTATAGACCCTCAATTGGTAATAGATATTGTTTCCATCATGCTCACCTCTATTATCATTATAAAACAAAAAAATCCGCAAATGCGGATTTCATTACTTATTTGCTTCAATTAAGTCCATAGCCTGCTTTAATACTGCAGCGCCATCCATACGACCATATGAACGCATATCAATTAACTGTGCAGGAGTTGGTGCTACTTCCTTCTTAACAGTTGCTTCAAGATATCTTACCTGTGGGCCAAGTAATACAACATCTGCTTTAGCGCCGTTTGCTTTTGCCTCATTCGCACCGACTGCCCAGATATTTGCTTCAATACCTTGTTTTTCTGCTTCTTTCTTCATTTTTTCAACAAGTAAGCTTGTAGACATACCTGCAGCACAACATAACATAATATTTACCATATCAATTATCCTCCTAATTCACCTAATAATCATTATAATACTGTAACCGTTGCCTTTAAAGTGTTTTTATTCACCAAAATCATTTTTTATACTGATAATGCTTCACTGTACCCTGCTTATAGTCACTCAAGATCATTTATGATAAACTATGTATGAATGGAGTTGATACAATGATTATAGATAAAGTAAACGATTATTTAAATAGTCATTCTTCAAGTACAACTTTGCTTGAATTATGCTTCTATATTAAAAAGAATATCCATAGAATTCCAAATCTAAGTATTGATGATATTTCAAAAGAATCTTTAATTTCTAAAGGTCAAGTATCAAAATGCATAAGAAAATTAGATTATGAAAACTATGAAGAATTTAAAAATGCGTGTATTCAATATTTAGATTTAATCTCAAAAAGAAAAAAAATCTTAAACCCACATCAAAGTTTTGAAACAAATGTAATGTATTTTACTAAAGATTTCATTTAAAATATCCAATATATGATCAATCATATTAATTTGAAGTTAATTCAAAAACTTATACAAGATATCAAGCAAGCAAATAAAGTATATTTATATGCACACGGTGATGTCAGATCTGTTTGTTATAATATCCAAAGAGAACTTCAGATATATGATATTCAGACAATTATATGTGATGCTGATTTTAACAAGGATTATCATTTTCTAGATAATGATCTCTTAATTGTACTAAGTACAAATGGGCATTCTTTCCATTATAATAAGCGTGTCATTAAACGTATAAAAGAATCTCATGTTGATCAATGGCTTATTACATGTAATGAAAGTATTACATTATGTCAAAATCAAATAATCGTTCCCCTGCTCGATGAAAAATACAGTGAATATATTATTAAGTACATGATAGATATTCTATTACTAGAATTACAAAACTAGTTTCCAAATTGGAAACTTTTTTGCTTTCTTCAATCTAATCCTCTATTCTATAGACAGGAAGCCAAACAATATAGAGATAGTTATAATTGTTTGTGGCAAAATATATAGAGGAGGAACTTAATATGGGATTTAAAGAAGGATTCTTGTGGGGAGGTGCCACTGCTGCGAATCAGGTTGAAGGTGGCATATTTGAAGATGGTCGTGGTTTAGCCAATGTAGATTTAATGCCCCATGGATCAGATCGTTATGCGATTGGGACTGGAGAAAAGTGGATAGATCGAATCGATGATCATTATTTTCCAAGTCATCAAGCCGTTGATTTTTACCATCACTATAAGGAAGATATTGCGTTAATGGGAGAAATGGGTTTTAAAACTTTTAGGTTATCTATCGCCTGGACAAGAATTTTCCCTCTTGGTGATGAGTTGGAACCTAACGAAAAAGGATTATTATTTTATGAAAATATTTTTAAAGAATGTAAAAAATATGGGATTGAACCATTAGTCACAATTAATCATTTTGATTGCCCAATGCATTTAATTCATAAATTTGGTGGCTGGCGTAATAGAGAAATGATTGATTGTTTTGTTAAATTAGCTAAAGTATTATTTGAAAGATATAATGGTTTAGTTAAATACTGGCTCACTTTTAATGAAATCAATATGATTCTTCATTTCCCATTTGTAGCAGCAGGATTAAGATTTAAAGAAGGTGAAAATAAAACCCAAGCCATGATTACCTGCGCACATCATGAATTAGTTGCAAGTGCTCTAGTTACAAAATTAGCTCATGAGATAAATCCTGAAAATATGGTAGGTTGTATGCTTGCTGCGGGTTCTTATTATCCTGAAACATGTAATCCTGAAGATTATTGGAAATCAATTTGTGATGATAGAGAAAGTTATATGTTTATTGATGTGCAGTCACGAGGCTATTACCCAAACTATGCCTTAAAATGGATTGAAAAAAGAAATGCAGAAATACCATTTGCAGAGAATGATGTAAATATTTTAAAGGAAAATACAGTAGATTTTATTAGCTTCTCATATTACTCATCTCGTGTTTCTAGTGCTAATCCTGACAAGGGAAAACAAACAGAAAGCAATATTTTTGCTTCAGTTGTTAATCCATATTTAGATACAAGTGATTGGGGATGGCAAATTGATCCCTTAGGATTAAGAATTACTATGAACGAAATTTATGATCGTTATCAAAAGCCATTGTTTATTGTTGAAAATGGTTTGGGGGCCAAAGACAAGATTGAAGAAGATGGTTCTATTCAAGATGACTATCGTATTGAATACTTAAAGAAACATATTCAAGCAATGAAAGATGCAGTGGATGAAGATGGTGTTGATTTAATGGGATATACAACTTGGGGATGTATAGATCTTATTTCTAATGGAACGGGTGAAATGGAAAAGAGATATGGCTTCATTTATGTAGATAGAGATAATGATGGTCACGGTACTTTTAAACGCATAAAGAAAAAATCTTTTGATTGGTATAAAAAAGTCATTGCAACTAACGGTGAAGACTTAGATAATTAATCAGAATAGGGTAGACGAGAAATAGTATCAATTCTAAGATTAATCAATATTACTGCGTCTCCCATTGCACCGTATGTAACAAGTCTCGTATACGGCGCTACATTTACATGATAATTTCAAACTAACTTTGATAGTAATTAAGGGGATTGACCAAGCCAGGTCTATCCCCTATTCTTTTACCCAAAATTTATGATTAATAGTGAACTACCTCGACTTAATACTCCGTATTTGAAGTCAAGGCTTCTAGGATGCTTACGCATCCGTTTACGAAGATTGACCACCTATTGCTAGGTGATCCTTATTCTTATTGCGTGTCCACTTTGCCTCTACTGTATAGAATATTTACATCCACAACGCTACTTTTACGCATGATATTTAATGCGCCACTTACATCTGCCTTCGGTATGATACGTATTTCCTTCACTCCAACCTTTATAGTATCGTCTTGTAGTTCACTACACTTGGCGGTAATTACCTGTGGTCGGACTATCTCTGACTGAATTAGTGCCATGCTTGCACACAAAAAAAGGCAGATATGCATAGATGAGCATATTTGCCTTTTTAATCTTCTTTATTCAACAAACTCTATTTCTGTGACAGAAGAGTAGAGTTTAGAAATACTTGTTTCAAGCAAGGCAATCACACGGCCTGTAAAAATCATAGAAATCACTGTTCCTAGTCCAATACCCAAAATACCACCAGTAAAGACAAAACCGATAATAAGTGAAATGATAATAGAAATACCGTCAAAGAGATTCTTACCAAAACCAAAGCCTTTATGACACTTTTCTCCAATAACACTTGCTAAGCCATCAGCAGGATTAGGTACTATTTTCATACCTACAGTGAGCGATGCCCCAATGCCCGTAATTATAATCGCAAGAATAAGCATGGCTATACGAGCTGGAAAGCTAGAAGCGACGGGAATAACTCCATCGAATAGCTGAATAAAGAAGCTTGTGACAAGACTGGCTGGAATCTGTAAGAATTGAAAATAATCAAACTTCTTACCGAGTAAAATCCATTGAATAATGACAAGTAAAACGTAATAGATAAAAGTCATTACACCAATAGGAATATGCGTGAGACAGGCGATATTATAGGCTACAGAGATGATGGGTGACACACCTAATTGTGTCTTTGTATTGAGATCAATACCACAGCCTAAAATCAATAATCCAAGAAGATAAATTCCAATTCTTTTATAATTCAGTCCCTTCATTATTTAACTCCCTTTGAAAAACTATGCATGCTTGTCATCTGCTTCTGTAATTCTAGATCATCTCTTTTGATCCATTCAGCTACTGCATCATCCTTAGATGTATGAACGGATAAAACATGCACAGTATCATGATTTTTTTCATTCTCAATATAATACTTATGGAAAATATTTTCTACAAATTTTTTAATATCTTCTTCTGATTGATAATGAAGATCACGATAATCAAAGGTAGAGTATTCTCTTTTTGTTTGTATACGATAATGTTTGACTTCTGATACAATCCAATAAATTCCTCTATTTTGAATCTTCTTTGAGATATGACTGATTTCAATAGACATAGGGTCCTGTTTTTCCTTACATTCTAAAACAGATTCATCTAGAGTACGATATAAAACATAAGTGTTCTCATAATCACCTTTAGACGTTTTAAAGCCATCACGAATCATTCCTAAACTCTTAAAGCCTACTGTATCTAAAACTGCCTTTAATGTTTTTGTAACTGTATTTAATTGCATAATTGCATATCCAGCTTTAAATGCCTGTTCCAAAGAGTCTTTAATCAGACTATCTAGTTCTTTCTTATAGTCAGCTTTAATTGCATAAGAACAAGTTGCAATATGCTTACAATGTCCTGTTCCTAAAGATTTAATCAAATAAGCACCTACTAATAGATGATCATCAAGCATCGCACCACAATATGATGATGATTCAATAAAATCATCAAGAACAGGCGTGTCTTCTTCAAGATAAAGTCCTGTTTCAATCACTTCATTAAAAAGAGAAATAACTTCTTTTATATCTTCTTTCTGGCATTTCCTTTTAATGATGTTCATCTGTTAAACCTCCTATTAATAAATAAATGAGTGAAGCCATCATTAGTTCCTTTTTACAGAACGTATAATATGACTTCATATCCATTGCTTCCTTGTATTTCATTTGATGTAGAAAGAATCCCACAATAGATTCTCTGTTGAGATGATTTTGTAAGAAAGATAGATTGACCCTTGTCAGACTTAGTTCCTGAGGGAAATAATCCTTCTCCATATATTTCTCAAATGCATGACGAATCATATTCTTGTATTCTTCAAAAGCGTAAACCTTTAAATCATCAAAGCCCATTAATTCTCCAATAAAATCTAAAGTAATATATGTATAATCTTTGAGATTTAAGATCATTTGATGATTGGCTTCTAATAATAAAGATGTCAGTTCTGAAGAATTACTATTAAAGAATCCTCTCATTTCTTTTTCCATCATCAATAATTGTTTATAGTAATCATGAAATACTGTCTGATTTGAAGGAAGAAAAGTATACTGATTGCCTTCATAATTTCCAAATAGCTTATAAGCCATTAAGTAGCCCAAACGCTTATTTCTTTCTAGTACATCTTTATTAAAGTCCATAAAACCACCTAAATCAACTGGTGGACATGAATAAAGAATAGAAGGACGATTGATATATTGTGGATGAACTGGAATAAGATGCATATCCACTACGACTATTTCATCTGCACCCATATCTAAGGCAAGATCAATAGGAAGATTATCACTAAATCCTCCATCAATATATTTATTACCATTTATTACTGTCATTGGAAAGACAGGAAAGCAGGCACTACTTGCAAGTAAATAATCAAGCATATGTCCTCTTTCCATTTCTGATTTAGTCTTATAACATGCTTTCATACTTGGAAACTGAACTGTACATATACCAAAATCAATAGGTGAAGACAATAAACGTTCTTCATCCATCAGTCCGCGGCAGTGTTCTACAAAAGGTGTATTGTCTGCCCCTTTGTTTTTGAAATAATATCTTAAAAAAGACTGAGCTAAAGATGTCTGCTGGGCAATGGATTCTTTAAGTTCAGACAAGTTACTTCCCTCTTCCCTATTAAATAAAGAAGTTGTCATAAAGTCGTCTCTTAAATCCGTTAAATCAGGGGCATTATTAAAGACATGATCCATATCTAATATATTCCATGTATACTCTAATCCTTCATAGTCTCCCATAGCGACTAACGCACCATTAAGAGCACCAATAGAAGTTCCTGTCACAATATCAAAATGTTGGTTTAATTCTTTTGCAGCAAGTAAGAAACCTGCTTCATAGGCTCCTTTTGATCCTCCACCACTTAATACAAGAGCTCTTTTCATAGAGTTTCATCTCGATTCGTATCATGAATGATTTTCTTCATGAATTTCATTTCCTTATTTAATTCTGCAAAGCGAGACATCTTCCATTCCCAGTTAGGAGATCCAATTGTACCTGGAGTATTAAAGCGTGATGTTTCTGGTTCTCCTAGAAGATCCCATACAGGAATAATGACAGACTCGGCAGGAAGATCCATACAGTAATGAATCATTTGACGATGTTTCTTACGTTCTTTATAACCTTCAAGAAGTAAATCCACTTCCTTTACTGTATCTTCATCAAGATTACTATACCATCCCATTAATGTATCATTATCATGTGTACCGCTATATACAACGACCTTATCAAAATCAAATTCATCCTTGTAATGGAACTGGAAGATATACATTCCCTTGAAATTATAATGATCTCTTAATTCATATACTTCATCTCTTAATAATCCTAGATCTTCAGCAAGAATATGTGTATCTGGATATTCTTCAAATAATTTGTCAAATAGTGCATAGCCTGGTGCTTCAACCCATTCCCCTACTACTGCAGTAGGTTCTGATGCTGGAATCTTCCAATAAGTATCAAATCCACGGAAATGATCAATACGTACTTCATCATAAAGCTTATTTGCACTATGAATTCTATCAATCCAGAACTTGAAATTTGTCTTTTCTAGATGATCCCAGTCATAGATAGGGTTACCCCATCTCTGTCCAAATTCACTAAAATAATCAGGTGGTACACCTGCTACAAATGAAGGTGTGCCATCTTCCTCTAATAAGAAGTCTTCCTGATCTAACCAGCAATCAGCACTATCTAATCCTACATAAATAGGCATATCCCCTATAATCATAATACCCTGATCATTCGCATATTTCTTTAATGCATACCACTGTTTAAAGAAATAGTACTGCAAGAACTCCTGATAATTGATTTCTTTCTCAAAAGGTAATAATTCAAAAGACTGATGTTTAGGGAACTTCTTATATTCCTCATGCCACTCTGTCCATGGCTTTCCCTCATTTGTCAATTTAAAGGTACGAAATAATGCATAACCCTCAACCCATTTATTGTTTTCCACAAACTGCTTAAAATCATCATTAAATTCAAATCTTTTATAAGCGAGTCTTAATAAGTTTTCTTTATGTGCACGCACAGCTTCATATTCCACTGTTTCAGCCTGTTTATTAAATGTTTTTAGTTCTCTTTTTTCAAGTAATCCATCTTTAACTAAGTCTTCTAAATCAATATAAAGTTCATCACCAGCATAAGATGAATAAGGCTGATAAGGTGAATTACCATATGCTAAAGGATTAAGTGGTAAGATCTGCCAGATCTTTATATCTGATTTCTTTAGCTGATCTACAAATCTATATGCGTTCTTTCCAAAATCTCCTACACCATAAGATGATGGTAGTGCAGAGATAGGACATAGTATTCCTGCTTTCATATTAATAACCTAACTCCTGTCTCATAATAATTACATGGATTCTATCCTTGTTTCCCTGGCGTGCAAGTTTGACATAAGATGCACAGATTCTTTGATCTGACATACAATTGACACACTTACCAGCAACAGCACAGCCTGTTTGACGGTTTAATCTGATTGCATTTGCTGGTGCTGACACGTTCTTAATATGATCAATGGCTTCTTCCTCTGTTTCAAAGATCTTATTGACACCAGCAACGACATAAACATCCTTAGGTCCATAGATCATTGCGGCCACTCTATTACCATTGCCATCGATATTATATAAGCAGCCATCTGTTGTCATTGCATTGGTACTCGTTAAATAAATATCCGCATTAAATGCTTCATGATGTATTGCGTTGATTTCTTCTTTAGTTAATCCTTTAGCATAACGATCAAGAAACTTCACATCACTTGCACGTACTAAATCTAATACATGCATTTCATCAAGTGACATAGAACCACCTACTGCCACTACCTTTTGATCCTTGAAAATTGTCTTAAAATAATCATGAAGTTCTTCTTCAGTATTAAACACTTCACAAGTCATGTTATTTCTTTCTAATGCTTTCTTTAATCTTTCAATTTTCAAATCATACATACCTAATAAATTCTTATCCATAAAAAAACACCTCTCTGTCCCCTATTATAACATATGAAAGTGGTTTATAATAAATAAAAAAGGAGGTTTAATCATGAGCAAGAAACTACTGGTTGTTGTAGATTATCAGAATGATTTTGTGGATGGTGCACTTGGATTTGAAAAAGCAACCAAGATTGCCCCTTATATCATTTCATTAGTAAAGAAATATGAAGAAGAAGGTGAAGATGTCTGGTTTACTAAAGATACACACTTTAATAACTATCTAGAAACACAGGAAGGTAAGAATTTACCTGTTCCTCACTGTATCTCGCAGACAAAAGGACATGAACTTTATGGAGAATTGCAGTCTTTAAGTAGAAATCATACAGTGATTGAAAAAAATACTTTCCCATCTTTAATGCTTGCGAACTTATTAAAGGATACAGCTTACGAAGAAGTAAGAGTTGTAGGAGTAGTGACTGATATTTGTGTCATTTCTAATTGTATTATGATTAAGAGTGCGCTTCCTGAAGCTTTAATTGAAGTAGATACAAAAGGATGTGCCTCTTTTGATGAAAACCTAGAAAAAGCCGCTCTTACAGTATTAGAAAAGAGTTTGCAGGTTAAAGTGATTTAGTGCTATTTTTCTGTTTTCCATAAATTATATAAATTCTTTTGTATTATTTCCTCATTTTGTATTGCATCTAGCAAATGATAGTACTATAATGAGAACAATTCTAAAGGGGGATTTTAATAATGGAAATCAAAGTAGAAAGAGCAAAGACTCTTAAAGAAAAGCCAGATCAGTCAAATCTTGGCTTCGGTAAATATTTTACAGATCATATGTTTGTATATGATTGGGATTCTGAAAAAGGATGGCATGATGCACGTATTGTACCATATGCTCCAATTCAGATGGATCCAGCCACTATGGTTCTTCACTATGCACAGGAAACTTTTGAAGGATTAAAGGCTTATCGTGATCCTGAAGGAAATGTTCAGTTATTCCGTCCAGAAATGAATGCGAAACGTATGAGAAACTCAAACAAACGTTTATGTATGGCTGAATTACCAGAAGAAGACTTCGTAGAAGCAGTAGAAACTCTTGTTAAGTATGAACAGGATTGGATTCCTACTGCACCTGAAACTTCTTTATATATTCGTCCATTCATGTTTGCAACTGAACCAGGTGTTGGTGTTCATCCAGCAAATAAATATAAATTCGTTATTATCTTAACACCAGTAGGAAATTACTATCCTGAAGGTGTTGCACCAGTTAAGATCTGGATCGAAGATGAATTTGTAAGAGCTGTAAAGGGTGGTACTGGTTTCACTAAATGTGGTGGTAACTATGCTGGTTCACTTGCTGCTCAGGTTAAAGCAGAAGAACATGGTTATACTCAGGTATTATGGCTAGATGGTCAGGAAAGAAAGTATGTTGAAGAAGTTGGTTCTATGAACATCATGTTCTTAATCAACGATACAGTAGTCACTGCACCTCTTGAAGGTTCAGTACTTCCAGGTGTTACAAGAGATTCAATGTTAACAATTCTTCGTGACTGGGGCTATAAAGTAGAAGAACGTCATCTAAGTGTTGATGAATTAATGGAAGCAGGACGTACTGGTGCTTTAAAAGAAGCTTGGGGTACAGGTACTGCAGCAGTTATTTCTCCAGTTGGTGAATTATGTTATAAGGGTGAAGAAGTTCTTATCAATGACTTCAAGACTGGTGAATTAACTCAGAAATTATATGATACTTTAACAGGTATCCAATGGGGTAAACTTCCAGATAAATTCAACTGGATTCATAAAGTAAAATAATCAAAAAGCGCTTCGGCGCTTTTTTTAGTGCTTATAATTGAGTGATCTAGAATAAAAGTATAGGAAACTCTTTTCCTAAATTGACAGGAGAATGCACGATTAGAGTCCATCAGGGAAAAACAGAACTATGTCAATAAAATGCCCAAAAGACAATAACACGTAAGCGCAACAATAGAATCAATAACTACATGAACAAAACTGCACGCATTGTGATTAATTATTGTCTTGATAATGATTTAGGAATACTTGTTGCGGGCTATAACGAAACATTTCAGAAGGATTTCAATATAGGTAAAAGTAATAATCAGAGTTTTGTTGATATCCCATATGAGATGCTTCAAGATAAACTTGAATATCTCTGTAAATCAAATGGCATCATATTTGTAATGCCGGAAGAATCGTACACCTCATAGGCTTGATGCGGGGATAAGGATGCAATACCAATCTATAACAGTGATAAAATATCATTTCAATGGTAAGAGAATACATCGTGGACAGTATAGAACAGCTGATGAGAATGTACTAAATGCAGATGTTAATGACGCATTAAATATACTGTCTAAAAGTAACGTTGTGGCTACAAGTAGTCTATACGATAGAGGCGAAGTAGACACGCAATAAGAATAAGGATTGACTAGCAATAGGTGAAAACTTAAATACTAAGCAGCTAAAAACTCCGACTTAATTTTAAAATTAAGCCGGAGTACTTTATTTGCTGTGTTTTCCAATAATAAATACAGCAGCTCCAATAATTATGATTAAAGAACCACATATTGTCAATAAATAGGAAACAACCATATATTTCTCCTTAAGAGGACAACATCCTTGTAAAGATAATAACATTTATTGGTTCAAAAGTGTAGTGTTTTTATTGAAATCAAAAGAAAAAATGCGATTTTAGTCGCACTTTCCCTATCTATCTTCGATATTTTTATATTCTTTAAGTTCTCCCACAAATTTAGTGGCAGGTCTAACAATTCGTCCACTATAAAGCTTAGATTCAATATTATGAGCAACCCATCCAACTGTTCTACCAATTACAAAGAGTAATGTATAGAGATCTTCAGGAATACCAAGCATATCATATACTAAACCACTATAGAAATCGACATTCGTACAAACATGAATTCCTTTTCTTTTATAGATTTCATCAATCGCAATAGCTGAGAATTTTCTATAGAATTCATATTCATCATGTCTAAATTTTTCGTATGATAGTTCTTCACATTGTTTTGCTAAGATTTCACTGCGTGGATCACTTAGTGTATAAACGGCATGTCCAATACCATAAATAAGTCCTGTATGATCATTAAAGTCCCCATCTAAGATATCCTGGACTATCTGTCTAATACGAAGTTCTGAAGCTTGTATACCAATTTCGTTAATAACAAGTTCCATCTGCTTCTTAACAGCTAAATTTGCCCCACCATGCTTTGGACCTTTTAAAGAACCAATAGCACCAGAAATAGCTGAATAGATATCTGTACCAGTAGAAGATATAACAACATTTGTGAATGTAGAGTTATTACCTCCACCATGGTCTGCATGAAGAATAAGTGCAGTATTAAGTACTTCTGCTTCCTTATTTGAGAATGTACCATCTCTTCTTAATAAATATAAAATCTGTTCAGCAATAGAATAATCATAATTCTGATGATGAATAATCATAGATCCCTTATCAAAATGATGGACCTTTGATTGATATGTATAGCTAACAATAACAGGAATCTTCGCAATCAAATCAATTCCCTTATATAATGTTTCTAATACGCCTACATTGTCTGGATCATCATCATAGCTATAAAGCATCAATACTTCTCTTTGTAGCTTGTTCATGAGATTCTTCTCTGGATAGCCCAAAATATTTAATTCTAGGTATCTTTCAGGCAAGGTATAATGATCACTAATCATCTTCTTAAAATGCTCCAATTCCTCTCTATTTGGTAAATAGCCAAATAGAATCAAGAAGCACACTTCTTCATAGAGGAAACGGCGTCCTTTTCCATTTTCCACAATGTCTTTCACATTGATACCACGATAATACAATGTACCATAGTCATCAACTTTTTCACCATCAACCTTCTTGTATCCCACTACATCTGATATATTTGTCAAACCAACTAATACACCAGTACCATCTTCATTACGTAACCCTTTCTTTACAGAATACTTCTTATAAAGTTCACCAGGGATAGCTGTCTCATCTAAAGATTTTTTAAAACAATCTTTTATATTCTGATCCATATCATCAACTCCTTTTTGAAGGTTGAATCTATTCTATCACATTATTCATAGATTGTATACAAGTATTCTCATTAATATCATAAGTTTATTTAGTTGTTTTATAATTATCTATACATGTATTTGTGTTATATATAAAAAAAGAAGGATTACTCCTTCTTAATCAATCCATCCAAAATGACGACATGCATATTCTATACCATCATCTGTAGAATCTTTTGTGACAAAATCTGCTTTTTTCTTTAAGTCTTCTACACCATTACCCATCGCAATAGATGTCCATTCCTTCTTAAACATAACAAGATCATTCTCACCATCACCAAAAACAACAACATCTTTAATATCAGCCTTTAAATACTCCATCATCTTAATGATACCTTTTTCTTTTGCATCATGCTGATAAGTGAGATAAGGCGGTACAAAGCGGATATGACCCACTGTATCTCTTAGAGTAAGTTCTTCTTCTTTGTCTTCTGGAATTGCAATATAAATCTTATAGATATCCTTCAAATCATCATAGTTTAATGACTTATCAAGAATATAACGAGTTGGTTCCTGTCTTTCTCCTACCTGTTCAATAAAGCGTTCATCCTTCATCACGACATCAATACTATCATTAACAGCAATTAATATTCCAAAGCCTTTTTCATCTGCTTCATGAATAAGTGCAAGAGCCTTTTCTCTGTCTAACGGACTATTTGTCACTAACTCATCATTATAAATCAAAGCAGCCCCTCCATTAGATACAAGATTATGAATACCAAGCATCTTAGCTGTTTCTTTTGTTTTATAATAGGCGCGTCCTGTCGCAATTGCGACAAAATGTCCTTTATCCTGTAATTTTTTAATTGTTTCTAAAGCACTAGGTACAGGAATACCTGTTTTAATATCTGTCAAAGTGCCATCAATATCAAAGAAAAAATATTTTTTATCCATGCTTCTCCCTCTTCCAACGTCTATATTCAGTTATGTTATCTAATGCTTTTGTGATAAGTGCGACTAAATAATAAGCAACAACACATTCAAAAGCTACTACTATAATAACACGTAAGTCCGTAATAGGATACATATAAAAATAGGTTGGAATTGCATAAAGACAGCCAATAGTAAGTAGGATGTTTAAACCAATATTAAACTTTCTTAAAAAATTGAGTGGTTTAGAAACCTTAAATAATACAATAAAACTAATAAATATAGTCACTAAGAAACTATATGTAGAAAAGTATTTCGCATTTAAGAAGAACACCCACTTTAATAAAAAATTAAACAGTACAAGCACTACAACACTTAAAGCACATGGAAGTGCTGTATGAATCACATGTGTTAAGAAGCCCTTAGAACTCATTGTTGTATCGTGTTCAAGAGTAATAATGAATGATGGTAATCCAATTGCCATACCACTTACCAAAGAGAGCTGGAAAGGCGTAAATGGATAAGTTAAGCAGAAGAATCCAAAGATCAGACTAAGAATTGTAGAATAAATAGTCTTAGTTAGATAGAGTGAGCTGACCTTTTCAATATTCGCAATGATGACACGACCTTCGTTTACAATTTCCTTCATTGAACTGAAGTTAGAATCTAATAATACAATATGCGCTGCCTGCTTAGCCGCATCTGCGCCATTGGCCATCGCAATACCACAATCTGCATCCTTAATTGCAAGTACATCATTAACACCATCACCCACCATACCAACAACATGACCATTTTCCTGGAAAGCTTTGATAATCAATTGTTTCTGTTCTGGTTTAACACGTCCAAAGACACATGTTTCTCCTAATACTTGTTTCATTTCATCTACAGTATCAGGGAGAGTCGAAGCATCCATATAATTATTTGCGTTATCAAGCCCTGCAAGGGTACATACACGAGAAACTGTAAGAGGGTTATCTCCTGAAAGGACTTTAATAGAAACACCCTGAGATTTGAAATAATCAAATGTATCATGTGCATCTTCTTTAATGATATCACTAATAGTAATAAGACAAACTGGAATAAGAGAATGATAATGTCCCTCTTCTAAATAATCTGCTTCTCCTAACAGTAATACACGTAATCCAAATTCAGAATAACCACTTACCTGATCTAAGATTTCTTTATTATCAGTCAAGAATTCAGGAGCACCTAATACAAAAGAACGATCATCATCAAAAGTAATGGCACGATATTTACGTTCTGAAGAAAATGGTACTTCTGATTTCTTATGATATTTATCATTTTTAGTGAAGTAATTCATTAAAGCTTTCTGAGTTGGGTTGATATCATCTACTAAGAAAGCAAATGAACCCATAATATCACAAATCATCTCACGCGTATATTGATTACTAATAGGAACAATATGTTTAACTTTAAGTTCACCTGTTGTAATAGTCCCTGTTTTATCAAGACATAGTACATCTACTCTGCTTAATGCTTCAATAGATTCCATCTGTTGAACAAGAGCTTTCTTTTTTGCAAGACGACCAACACCTAATACAAAAGATAAAGAAGTAAGAAGGACAAGTCCTTCAGGAATCATGCCTATAACACCGCCTACCGTTTTAACAAGGGCTGTATTAAAATCATTCGGCATGGCTTTATATTGTGCTCTAAAAAGTAGTATACCTACAGGTACAATAATAATACTCATAACCTTGATAATCTTCTCAATAGAATCTCTCATCTCACTAGATGCAAGATTCTTATGTTTAGCTTGGTTCACTAGCTTTGTAGAATAGTTCGCATTCCCTACACGGATTACTTTTGCATAACCACTTCCTGCCACGACGAAGGTTCCTGCATAGATTTCATCATTCTCCTTCTTTTTAACAGCTACTGATTCCCCGGTCAAAAGAGATTCATTGATTTCTAATGCATGATTTTCTACAACCTGGCAGTCTGTGCCAATCTGATTACCAGCTTGTAAGAAAATAATATCATCCATAACAAGCTCTTCTACAGGAACATCAATCAGCTGACCATCACGAAGTGTTTTAACTTTTTCCACTGTAACAACACTTAGCTTATCAATAGTTTTCTTAACCTTGAATTCCTGAATGATACCTAATATTGTATTAGCTACCATAACACCAATAAACGTTAGATTCTGCAACTGTCCTGAAATCATAATCAAAACAGCTAAAAATATATTTAAAAAGTTGAAATATGTAAGTGTATGCTGCTTCACAATTTCCTTTTTAGTTTTAGAGATAGACTGACCTGTATAGTTCACCTGTCCCTGTTCTATTCTTTCTTTTACCTCTTGTTGTGAGAGGCCTTTTAATTCATTCATATCCACCACTCCTCATCTATTGCACTATCATAACAAAGAAAAGTGTATTATTTGTGTACTTTCATAATTAAATGTCAGTTTATTTTATTTAAAATATCTATTACCATTTCTAAATGATCTATACATCGATTAGTTTTGCGAATAACGAAATGATATTTTTATAACTTATATAATAATGCTAAGGATAAAATAAAAATGTAGGTAAAAGACAACATAAGAATGTTGGAAAAC
>OGDF01003469.1_pt1 | contig 19347 bp, 20 predicted proteins | sample 1570141 | NCBI WGS metagenome assembly OGDF01 (sample SAMEA4370581, study PRJEB24528) | human gut metagenome | reverse complement strand
ATACGGAGATATCCATTTAGCTTGTTTAAAACGCCAATTAGAAGATAAGTTATTATATTTCATATCTCCACCTGTAGTAAATGTAGAGTAACCATCTGCATATCTAGTAGTTACACTTACTGCAGTTGTTCCATTTGTATTATAATAATATGGTGTTGCTGCTATTAATGAATACTCCGTTCCCCATAATGTCATAGATAGCCCCATATCTTTTGCTGGTTTAGGTGAACCAACTGTTAGAATTCCTCTTGCAGCAGCTTGTCCCATTGATGGCTTAGTTAATATTGATGAATTTACTGTATAGTTACCTTTAGTTACTGAACCTGTTGGATGAGTTCCCTTTGATTCAATCTGAACTAAAGATGTATTACTTGCTATCAAACTACGTGCATTTACTATTGACGTACTAGCTAAGCCTATTATCGCCAATGATACAACAATTAAACTCTTAGTTTTCTTCCTTAATAACATACTTATTTCCTCCTCATAAAATTATTATTTTATGTATTAATCTATTTGGCTAATTTAAATCATTCTTCCCCGTAACATAAATTGGTTTAAATAAAAAAGCTTTTATAAGAATCAGTAATTATTAAAATTATCTAAATACTAACTCTTTAATTTTAGCTATAGAATTATATTTCACCATTAATTTACTGTAAAATAAATGTTATAAACTAGCATAGAATATACATCTAAATTTTAATTACTCTAACTATATTTTTCTATAAAAATATAGTTTTGTAACTATTCGTATTTTTTTTTTGATTCATTTTGTTGTTTTATTAACTATTTTGTATTATATATGTATCTATAAACCCTTTATCCTTGGCCAATTTAACCTGATTTATAGCATTATTTTTATCTTTAAAAGCTCCAATACAAACCTTGTATAAAACATCACTTGCAACAGCTTCTAATCCAAATAAATCTATTAAATTATCCCTAATTACTAGAGCTACCGCTTTAATATTACTACTAACATTTAAATCTCTTTCCGCATTAACATTAGAAATAAAATCAACCTCAATTAAAGCAGCAGGCATATTGGTATTTTTAAGTACAGAAAGTTTTTGGCTTTGCTTAACACCTCTATTTCTAGCATTAAAAATATTTGCTACATCCTCACATAAACCATTAGAAAATTTATTTAACTTATCATTTTTATTAGAATACTGCCAAACTTCAACACCTCTAACACTGCTATCTGTAGCTGAATTAATATGAATTGATAAAAAATAATCTGCTTTAAAATCATTTGCAATCTTAGCTCTTTCACTCAATGATAAATAAACATCAGATAACCTTGTAAATTTAACTTCAAGATCATAACCTTTAAGTAATTCATTAAGTTCCTTTCCTATAGCCAGGACAACATCTGCTTCATGTGTTTTATTTGGTCCAATAGCTCCAGGATCATGTCCTCCATGTCCTAAATCAATAACTAACTTTCCCATAAATACCTCCATAAAATTAAACTTATCTCTATATATTTAAATTATAAAATTTAAGATTAGTTTTATGGGTAAATATGAGTCAATTACTAAAACTTAAAAAGATAAAATAATAAAATAAAATAAGATGGTACATACTTGTAACCATCTTATTTTATTTTGAGATTATATCATATACTTCTCTTCCAATTGCTACTAAATTATCTAAATTATCAGATGCAAAATCTATATATGTCTTAGACCTTGATATAACATATTTTAAATTTTCTAACTCATTATGTACATTTCTAGGCATTTTTCCATCATGATAAATTCTAAACTTAGAAAAGCTACCATCTTTATATGAATGTTTTCTATTGTAAAATTCAAAAGAACTAACATGAAGTGGATTTTTAACGCTATCTCTCATATTTACAAAATATTTATATGCAAATTCACCTTCATCAGTACTTTCTTCCTTTACATATCCATAATCAAATAAATTTATAAGATTACTTTCTTTTATTATAAACATCAATTTATTTTCTAAATTTTTCATAAATACCTCCCCCATTTATATATTTCTTTATATATAATAAGTACATTATCTTTAAAATGTAAAATTTATTTTTATTTAATACAATAAAGCCTGTATTTTAGCCTGTAGGAGTTTTTAAACCTGCTCACTATCATTTATATTAAAATCAAAACTTTTAAGCTCTACACCCTTAATTTCTCCATTAACCCAACTATCTCTTACTTTTTCTTCCTTATCATTCATACTATGTACTTTCTTACTAGATCTATTTCTCTTTTGACCACTAACTTTACTAATCTTTTGAATATTTAAGCCACTGTTTGAGTAAACTCCATTTAATTTTTTCTCTTTAGCCTGTTCTTTTTTCTGTTGTTTCTTCTTATATTCCTCAAACTTCAAAGCTCCAAAACTTTTAACCATTGCCTGCTCTGTTATAATCCATGTTCTTCCCATCTTCTTTACCTCTTCACCAATAACAAACTTATTGCGAGCCACTTGCTTTCTTAAACATGAATCATCTATTCCATAAATCTCAGCTACTTCAAGAAATGTATATAAACCTTCAAAACTGCCTTTCACTCCAATCCCCCCTATAAACGTGTATATTTCAATATTTAATATATTAAACATCTTATAAAAACTCATTTTCATATTCACGAAAACGTGAAATATTAATAAATTTAGTACTTATCAAATTCACATTTACGTGAATTTCAAGTAATCTTTAATTTATACATAAATGCTGAAATTTCCTTTAAAAGCTATATTTGCACCAGCATTGGATAGCGGAGCAACGGTTTTATCCAATGCGGTATTTTAGGGTTAGAAGTATAATACCGACACCAGGTAAATAGGATTATTTTGTTTATAGATGGAATTAATCTTTAAAGAACTTATGTAGTAAATTATCTAAAACGTGGAGGTTTTATAATCTTTATTAATTCATGCACCAATAAAAACTAGACAAAGGGCATTGGGCTTAGGGCAGTGAATGGCTATCCCCAAAAAGCTACGAATGCTACGAAGCGATAAGATACGGAGCAGACTTGATATGTAATATGATGTTTGCGGAGTATGTTATAAGCGTAGTAGTATGAGTGCTTTATGGATTAGTCAGAGGGGCATGGCCGAAAGGCCTATCTTTTATTATAATAACTAACTAAAAAATATACGCTTCAAATTTACATACAGCTTTCGATTAAAAGTGATTTTGAGTTAGCGATTGTAGCGAAAATCCTTTTGAGCCACGTGTAGGCGAACTACTTTGAGTAGTCTTTGCTCAAAAGATTGCAGCGTAAAGCGCGGTGGCGATAGCCAAACTCCATAAGTATTTCCTTAAAATTTAGTAGTACAAATAGATACATATACAGTAATACTAGAGTAATATTAAATATTACAAACAATATCCACTTCAAAAAATATTTTTTTATATAAAGATCTGTTTTAAACCAATATTAATATAAAGAAAGAGGGCATGTTAACATATCCTCTTTCTTTATATTAATATTCAAATTTAATCTATTTTTTCTTTTTATTATTATCTAAAGCAAGACCAATAGCAACACCTAAACATAATCCTATTGCTATCTGGTCAAGTATCACACCAAAGACAAGTCCCATTCCCATAAAAAGTGGAAAATAGTAATTATTATTCTTTTTAGCATTGTTTTTGCTCATAAAATTCCCCCCCATAAATTAACAACTATTATCTTATTATACATTATAACTTATTTTCCGAAAAAGTATCATATATCAACATTTAATTATAACAGAGCCTTATATAAAATTTCATAAATCAAATACAAATAAAAAATAAATAATGCAGTGGGTTTTTAGTCTGACATCACAGTTTGCAGAGGTTTTGAACCACGTGTTGGCGAACCACTTTTGCTGCAATCTGTGATGTCAGACTTGACCCTAAAGATTTTGACCCCAATATATAAATAAAGATAGTTGAGATAGGAGCGGTTTTTGCTCCTACTTCAACTATCATCATATACTATTCTTAAATTAAACCCTTTTTCTCTTACTTTTACTAAAATAAAGGGATTGGAGGAGGGGGAGCAGAGAGCGCGGTGGGTGAAGTATGTCCAATGCTGAAACGAAGGAAATAGTAAGCAAATAAATAAAGCTACAATATAGCTCATATCATAATCAAAAAATCCTATGTAATATGAGCTATATTGTAGCATCACCTTGTATGCCTTATTTTTTACGAAGTGAAAGCATTGGACATACAGGGGCTGAATAACCGAAGGTTTAAAAACCATAAGCTCTCATAAAATCTTTTTACCAATGCGAAGCATCTATAAACAAATTTTATGAGCTATATCCATAATCTTTCCACCTCTTTATTTTTCATTTATTAATTTATGAATTAACCCAACAGAACAATTATATCTCTTAGCTATCTCTTTTATAGTATTTCCATCTTCCCTAAGCCTTCTTATCTCATCAACCTGATCATCAGTAAACTTAGCCTTTCTGCCAGCACCTCTAGCATTATGCATTAAAGAATTTTTCTTTAATTGGTCCATTTCGTCTAAATTTCTCTTAAAATCTTTATCCTTTAATTTTAAATACTCATTAAAATAATATAAATAATCTTTTTTATATTTTTCAACATCATCTTCTAATCTTTTATTATTTCTTTCTAATCTAGCTATAACATCATTTAAACAATCTATTTTACTCTTTAGCTCCTCTATTTCTACCTCATAAGATTCATCTTCAACCAAACTATCATTATTTGATGTACCTAAAGTTATATAATAGCAATTTCCATTGGAATACATATCAGTACTTACCGACTTAAATCCATCCATAAGTTTTTTAAACTTCTTTGTAGATAAATTTAAAAACCTATCAGTCTTATGATTAACGCCCCACATAGCCACCTTATTACCGTCTTGAGAAATCAAAATCTCAAGATCATCATTTATCATATAACTTTCCCTTTTACAGTTATACATTTTAGTATGTTTATCTAATATTTCATTAAATATTTTCATATCATCATCCATTCATAAATTAATTTATGAATATACTTTACCATTATATCTAATTTCATTCAATAATTAATTTATGAAAATTATAATCTAATCTTTTCATAAATTCTCCATAAAAAAAATCATGAAAAAAACTCCACAACTATATTTTAGGACTTTGTACGTGAAACAAAATACACTTAAATTAATCAAATTAAAAAAATTGGAGGTAATAACATGGAAAAACAAAGACTTGCTACAAGTGTAGTTGAGGCTAAAAATCCATCATCTTTAAGAGTTAAATTTGACTGTGGGTTAAATGATAATGGAAAAACAATAGTGAAATCAAGAACTTACTCAAACTTAAAACATGATGCAAAAGCTCTTGATATTTACAACGTAGCAGATGCCTTAGCATCACTTCAACAACATGACGTATTAGAAATAGCAAAAATAGATAACACAACATTAGCTTAAAATTAAATTATAGGAGGATTATTTAAATGGATGGAATAGAAATTAAATTATTAATGTCATTTATGACTAGTAGCGGTAGAAAAGTTAGCTTATTTGTAACAGATCCAAGAGAAGATGTTACAGAAACAGAAATAAAACAAGTTATGGACTTAATAATTGAGAAAAATATCTTTGCTCCTAACGGTGAAGATATAGTTAGTGCAAAAGAAGCAAAAATAGTTCAAACTGAAACAACAGAGTTTGATTTAGTAGTAGCAGCGTAACACATGAAACATAGAAAAGCCCTTCTGAGCTTCTGAGGGGCTTTCTTAGTAATTTAAAATATTATTTGGAGGAATATATCATTGGAACTAGATTTAATGCAATTAGTGGCTAATTTAGGCTTTCCTGCTATCGTGACTATGTATTTACTTGTACGTATTGAAGGAAAACTAGAAAGTTTGAGTATTGGTATTAATTCTTTAAACTCAAATATAAGTGAATTAAATAATAAAATGTAAAAAAGCTACACATCCCAATATTAATCAGGTGTGTAGCTTCTTTGTTTCAAAAATCTAGAATGTAAGTATCTAAATACCTATCATACTTTCTCAATTAACTTATGTCAATAAAGGTATTAGGCACTTTTCTTATGTCTGTTTATAATAGCTCTTATGTAACTTTCAGACATATTGTACTTAGCTGCTAATTCTTTATGATTAAATCCATTGTACTGAGATATAATTTCTCTGTCACGAGCTTCTTTGTATATCATTTTTTCAGTAGGAAAGTACACTGATGTCCCCCCAAATTCTTTAAATAAAGCCTTTATTTTGTCTATTCCAAGCTCTATAGCTATATTTTCAAATTGTGGAGGTAAGTCACTTATTTTTAATTCCATAAAAAATATTATTAAAAACCGTAATTTTATTTTTTAGACATATTATAAGCTATAATAATCATCATAATTACAGTTATTCCATATATATATATTCCATTCAATAATGCATCCATACTTTACCTCTTATTTTTTATATACTTACTCATATTATTATGGCTCTAGTATAAATTTAAAGGAACCGTATGCCAACGAACCATCATACGAGGTTGGGCTCGTTATTTTATATGGCATAGGAAAAGCGATTACTTGAAATAAAGAACTTTCATTAATATCTGGAAGAGTTAATTCAAATATTTGTTTTTCATTAGGATTTAAATTAAAATATTTTACATTTGAACCATTATTAAATGCTACTTGATTCCAGTCACTGAACATAACTACTGCATAGTCTAAATTTTCTTTACTATAGTTTCCTAATGTTATATACACTTTATCACCGCTCTTGCCTCTATATATAGATTGTTGTTCAAACTTATTAGAGCTTATCCATAAATTATCAATTGGACCTTTACTTGAAGATGTAAAATTACTTTCATACTTGATATTTTCATCACTATTTTCTAAATTAAATCTTTTGGACAGAACTGTTTGGAGTGATATAATTTCACCTACATCAAAATTTTCCGGCATGAAATTAGGATTCTTTATAACTATATAGGTTAACTCCTTACTATTTTTAGGTATTTCTATCTCTATATCAAGAGCTATTTGGTCTACTTTTTCTGTACTAAATAAGTAGCTATTATGCATTTTTCCATTGATTTTAATTGGAGATAGTTCAAAATCAATCATAGCAATTAATAAATAGTCTCTATTTTCATCTATCTTCTGCATCAAATCAATTGTATGATGAACAGTATTATTATTTGACATATTAATAGTATTTCCATCATCTATTAAATTTCCATTATCATCAAGTACTCCTATTGCTACGTATGTATCAAATTCATTTAAATATGATAATTGTTTATTTCGCGTTTTTAATTCATTATTTGTTATATTATTATAGAAATATATAAAAATCAGAACTATTATAAAAACAATAATAATAAATGTTTTTTTTTGTTTTTAATCTAGTTAAGAATTTTACCATGAGTCACGTGTTTCATGATTTATAGTATAGTATCCAGCATCTCTATATTCATGATTCCCTAAAGCCCATTTTCCCCATGACGTCAAACCTGAAGGAGTTGCTGTTGCACTTACATAAGATGAGTTCTTCATAGAGTCAAAATCAGACGCATTAAGAGAACCATTACTATTATAAACTCTTGACCTAGCTGATACATAATCAATTGATCGAGTTACGCTTGATGATGCTATAGCTTTTATAATTCCAGACTGACAACGTATTCTAGATGTTACCGTATACGCAGAACGAATATTAAAAGGTGTTTCTGTATCTAAAGACTTTGAAGGTGTAGATTTTTCAGCTACTGGCGAAAGATCTACTATTGTTTTATTTGTTAGTTTTCCTAACTCACTAGAACTATCTGCAAATGATAGTGTTCCAGAAGTAATTAGACTTGAAACTATAAGTGTAGAGCATATAATTTTTTTTATTTTCATAAAGTACCCCCTTAATTTTCATAAAGTACTTGCCAAATTTATAAAATTAGACAGTATGTAATCAGTTCTCTATATTATTATAAATTCCTTCTCTATATAGTTAAATAATAACTATATAGAGAAGGGTAACCAATATAAGATAGCAGCAATATAAAAAGTAATAGAGTAAATTTCTTCATCTGTAAATCTCCTTATGTAATAGAATGCTCCATTATAATACTACCGTACACAGCCCACAACCACATATTTATAAAGACCCATTTCAGTTGACAAAAAATAATACTAAATTTCTTTACATAATTTACTCACTGCTTGTCTACTTATTCCTAGTTCTTGAGCTATTTTAGACTGATTTAATCCTTTACTTAAAAATACTTTTATTTTCTCTATTCTATCTTTCTTATCTTGTTCTCTCTTAGTTAAACCTTCTTCATTTCTTCTATCTACTCTTCTCTTTTTATTCTTTCTATCATACTTTTCATCAATTCCTATAATAGTCTTCATATACTTTTGCTCTTTACTTGTAATTCCTAACCTATCAATTAATGTTTCATTCTTATACCAATAACCTTCCTTATCCCTCATGCCTTTAGAAACTCTCTTACGCTCACCACTTCTTAAACCTTGCTCATACGCTATAAATTTATCTATAGCCTTTGGTATACATCTTAAAACCGCTTGTACTTCTGTTTCTTTAAGTGGTTCAGTAAACGCATTATTAAACTCTATAACTATATTTTCAAGTTCATAACTATCTCTAACATAAATGCCTTTCCAGTATGCAAAACAATGTATTGCCATATTTCTATACCCTGTCATTTCATACTTTCTAAGCCTACACAAAGTTTCTAAATCATTAGCTCTTTCCATATGTAAACTATATGAATTAAAAAATCTATTTGAAATAACTTTGTTATCTATTTTCTTGGTTTGTTGCATCTTTAATTGATGCGTTTTAGGTTTATAGTTTAAATACTCTTCTCTTAATTCATACATAGAGTACTCTACATCATTATCTATATATAAAACCTCACAATTAGCGTCACATTTAGAATTTATAGTACCAGGTAATCTAAGTACCCTTGCACCATCTGTAGCCTTTTTATCGGCTCCTAAATGCTTTAAATTATAATATATATAATCTTGCAGTTCTTGCCACGTATTTAAAGCTCCAAAAGGCGCATTTTGAATTCTCCAGTAAAGATGTACACCTCTTCCACTATCTGTTACCATTGTTGGCTTTGGGATTTTCCCTTCATAGTGCATTATCCATATCATATAAACTGTTTCAGCCTTTTCAAGTCCAATACTTTCACAGTCTATGTCTTGAAATAATGCTCTAAATTGTCTTATATTTTCTACTCTTCTTTTTGGTATATACATTGTATTTGGCGCTAGAAATACATCTTCTTTTTTATGTAATTCCTCTACAATGTCTCTTAGTCCATCATTTTTAGTATTATATATCTTAATAGTTCGTTCACCACTATTATTTTCATCATTTATTTTTAATATTTGTATATAACCATCTGTACTTTCGTCATATAAATGGTCGCAAAAATCTGTCATTTTCATAAAAAAATCCCCTCTATTTTTAGTATGTTGACACTAAAGATAAGGAGATCTCACAGATTTCTTAACAACAATTAATACTTGATATAATTTTAAGCTTATTGTTTTATAAGAAATTTTTTATATTGTTTTCGATATCAAAATTATTGATGTTTATGAATTAATATGTTAATATTAATACATAATAACAATATAAAAAATTCTCTGATGAGAGTTCTCTCTTATCTGGAGTGTATTATAGAAAAAGCTAGGAATAAGTCGCCAAACTTATAACATTCCTGGCTTTTTTGATTTTTATTTTCGATTTCTTTATTTAAATTTTAACATAAAATGACGCTTTAGTATATAAAATTTAAGAAGCTACACATCCCAATATTAATTAGGTGTGTAGCTTCTTTGTTTTAAGCACTTTTTTTATGCCTATTTATAATAGCTCTTATGTAACTTTCAGACATATTGTATTTAGTTGCTAATTCTTTATGATTAAATCCATTATATTCTGATACTATTTCTCTATCACGAGCATCTTTGTATATCATTTTTTCAGTAGGAAAGTATACTGATGTTCCACCAAATTCTTTAAATAAAGCTTTAACTTTGTCTATTCCAAGCTCTATAGCTATATTTTCAAATTGTACAGGTAGATTAATTATAAAAACTCTTTTATTTAATAAAAAATATATTTATATGTCCAAAATAAATTAATATATTTTTGATATTTAGATTATAAAACTTATAATATACAAATACTAATAAAATTTAGAATAATAACCTGTAAAAAACTTTAATAATTCATCAGAAGAAATATTCCCCTGTAATTCTCCATAATTAAATCCAATTTGATAAACTAATTTTTTATCTTCATTTATAAATTTATATCCATCTGTATTTGGTTCATCAAGTAATATTAAATTATTAAGTTGTTCTTTAGGAATAAACTTTACTGATTTTGACATTATTGTACACGTTTTACCTTCATTATTTTGATAAGTATATTTTTTTTGAACATCATATCCATTGCCTATAAGAGTTTCTTTTTTATTAATGAGTTTAAATTCTCCTACTAATTTTATATCATTTTCATCTATGTCCAAATCAATATCTTTATAATCTTTAAGAAATTTATTATACATACTTAATTTAAAATCAGTTATTGCATTTAATATAGATTCACAAAGTTCCTTAATTTGATTAAAATCTATAGATTCAATATTATCCTCTGCATCATCATACAACCTAGCTTTTGCATAGTCATTACATAAATTTATTACAGGTATTTCCCCCATATAAAAAGAAAGATCATCTGATGATCCTCCACCTGATAAATTAAACTCCTTATTAGTCAATTTATCCATCATAATAGACATTATATTATTTTCTCCATTAACAGTTTGCATTATAATAGGGCCTTTTCCTTTTTCTCCTACCATATCAATATTTATACAGCCTAATATATTATTTTTTTCATCTTCATCAAGGCTTGAAACAAACTTTCTTGATCCAGATCTAAAATACTCTTCTGCACTAAAAAATACTATACCTATATTAAATTCATCATTATAATCACTCAATACTCTTGCTAGTTCTAATAAAGTAGCACTACCTGATGCGTTATCTACAATACCAATAGTATCACTTGTTGAATCATAATGTGCTGTTAAATATAAGGTCTTCTTATTTTTATCAAAGTTGCGTTGAGTAGCAATTATATTCCTAGCCTTTCCTATAGAATCAGAGTTATAAAAATTGTTATTTAAATAATCTAAATTAGTTTCAGATTGTACAGTTGTATATTGATCTTGTTTATATACATCAAATTCTTGAAACATAACAGAATAACCGTATTTAGTAAGTTGATTATTTATATATTCTGAAGATTCTATCTCTCCATCTGATCCATAATTTCGTACATTTGACGATATCTTTTTTATATTTTCTTTTAATAAATTTTCATTTATAGTTATATCTTTACTTTTATACTTTATTTGATTATTATCTTCACTTTGATTTGTAGATAATTTTTTACTTTCAGAGCATCCAGTTAATAATAAAATCATACTTAATAGTATAATTAACTTATTTACGTTCAAAATATAATTCACCCCTCTTAAACAAAAGACTTACTATATAGTAAGTCTTTGTTTATATTTATCCTATATGATTAAGGTATTTATCTGCAACCCATCCATTACCATACTTACTTTGTATTTCTTGCCACCACATTCCATTTGCATATTTTTGCTTAGTATATGTAGTTATTACAGTTACACCTTTAGGTAATTGTCCAGCTACTTTATATGATGTTCCTGCGTTATATCTAATATTTACATTTGATGCATTTACAACAGCATATTGAGCTCTCGGTTGAACTATTTCATTTTTATTATCCTCACTTATATAATTAGTAACTTCATTTGCAAATGACACCATTGTAGTTGAAGTCATCGCTAATATTGCACTTAAGCATAATAATTTCTTTTTCATATATATCCCCATATATTTTTAATAATTTATCAATTTAAGTGTATAATATTAAGTTTCCATATTAAAGTATTTCTATAAACAAAATTAACTTAATATAACACATCAAATGACACTATCTCTAATTTGTATTTATTCTATAACATAAATTTATTAAAAATTCATATTTAAGCTTTTAATGTTATTACATAACTGTTATGTAAAAGATCTTACTATCTCTATTAGCTTATTACACAGATAATAATTGACACTAATCCATATAAATATTAAAGATCAACATGCTCACCCACACCACATATTTATAAAGAGCCATTTTTTAACGCACCTATTTTTTTAAATTAACTTTATTCCACATATACCTTGATACTATTGGCTCTATCTCAATAACAATATCATTCTTTTCTTTTTTTCCCTGATACTCAAATACACCAATATAGTTTTTATTTTTTAAAATATAATCTACCTTCTGTTTTGAAAATCCATACTTAGCACCTATCTTAGCTAATGAAAGCCCCTTAGACCTTAATTTAAATATATCCTTAACTATTTTAGCTTCTTCTTCATCAATTTCAAATTGACCTTGCTTATTTACTTTATATCCAAATGCGGGCTTACCACCTACCCATTTATTTTCATTAAGCCTTGCTATTCTTCCATTTCTAGTTCTTTCATTGATTACAGCTCTTTCAAACTCTGCAAAACTTCCTAGCATTTGTAAAAATAACATTCCTTGAGGAGTTGATGTATCAAACATTTCCGTTACACTTACTAATGCTACTTCATACTTTTGAAGTTCATAAATCATTGCTAATAAATTATATAAACTTCTATGTATCCTATCATTTTTATAAACTATAATCATATCTATATCATTTGACTTAACATAGTCCATCATATTATCATACTCAGGTCTATCAGTTGATTTACCTGATACTGCTTTATCTATAAATATTTCATCTATCACGATATCGTGAAGTTTAGCGTACATTCTAATTTTATCTTCTTGGTCCTTAAGTGAAGTATTATCTACTTGCATTAATGTTGATATTCTATAGTATCCTACTGCTCTTTTTTTCACATCATCCTACAAATGTTTATATAAAATAAAAAGAGCTGAGATATAAAATTTACCTCAACTCATCATTTCTAATTTGAATATGAAATACTATCTTCATATAGAGTTTTAGGATCAATATCGGCTTCATTTGGCCACTTAATTGAATCAACACTTACCTTTACTGATTTAAATAAATTTTTATCTTTTAATTCTTGAAAAATCATTTTATCTAAATACGGTATCATATCAAATATTTTCACTTCATTATTTCCAAAGGTTAATATTAATTTATAATTATCTATAGGTTTAACTTCTTTTACACCTAAATACATCTATATATCTATTATCTTAATTTCTCTGAACTAAATTATTTTTTGATATAATTTCTATTACTTTATTTTCTTCTAGTTCTACTATTTGAGCTATTTGTTTTGTTGTAAAACCTAATTTATATGAACGTAATATTGTATTTACTTTCTCTTTATGTTCACCTGTACTAATTAGATTTGCTTTCTCATATAATGCTCTTTCTCTTTCCCAATAAATTTCCATAGTTTGAGGGTCACTGCTTAAATATTCTAATCTTTCTTCTGCTTTTTTTATATCATTATCCATATCTATAAGCTCCTCCAATTCACTCTCTGAAATATCATTTCTTAAAAACATTAACCATCTTTGAAGTTTATCATTTTCTAAGTCTTTGTTATTTAAGTTCTTAAATTTAGGCATCTCTATAAAATGAATTTCTAGTACATCCGTTAACTTATAATCTGTATATTCACTTTCTCTTAGTGTAAACTCTGTATGGAATTTATCTAAATCTATAAAGTTAAAGTCCAATATATTTATAGTTATTACTTTATTTAAGTTACTATAGTCTTCTCCTTTTATTATTCCTCTATTGTAAATTCTTGACCAATAAAACAATGTTCTTCTATCCATATTCTTTTGATCTGTTAATTGAACTTCAATATTTATATGCGTTCCATCATCTATTTTGGCTAATACATCTATTATTCCTGTTTTATTAGTTATTTCATCTGTTGTAAGCTCTTTGTCTTTTATAATTTCAATGTCCTTTATATTTCCTATATTGTTGTATAAAATTGCGTTAAGAAATGCTCTTAAATTTTCTTTGCTCTCAGGCTCACCAAATAACTTTTTAAATATGAAGTCATTGAGTGGTCTTAGTCTTTCCATTTTATCACTTCCTATATTTTTATATACTTTTATAAAGTTTTTTATTTTATTTAAATATAGCTAATTAGGCTTTTATTTTCAATCTAAAGTTTTGTTAAGGTAATTTTATATTATAATTTTACTTAAAAAAGGTCAAGTTTGTCGGCTCAAAATTGACCTTTTTAAAATTAAAAATAATCTTTAATCTAAGTTAATTCCAATATTTTAAGTTTTATATTATATGTTTATTTTTTAATTTTCATATAAACCATTCTAATTTATTTATCAAACTTTATCGAATTAAAAAAGATTGCACCATTAATTAACGATACAATCTTATATTTAAAATTTATTCATTTTCCGCAGTTGATTCTACTAAAGATTCAACATAATCCATATCATGTACTATCGCTTGATTTTCCATTATATCCTTAATAATTTTTATACATTGCACATCATCATCTATCGTTAAAGTTTTTGCATATTCATAAGCACTTAATGGCTTACCCTTTGTAGTATCTAACGTATATGCTGGATGCGCACTTTCAAAATTACTATCATGAACATACCTTCTTGATATACCATCATATGCAACTTGATTTGACATAACTACTTGCTCCCAGATTCTTAAATTTAATGTCCAAGCAGAATTTATATTTCCTACTTTATTAAACATATCATCTCTATCATGCACTACATGATGCTTTATACTAAAATGTGTTAGTATTTTTTGATAGAAGATCATATTATTTTTAGAACCAGTATTTAATACATATATATCTCTATCACTATAATATTTATCAAGTATATACCTAAATACAATTGCTTCTGTATCACCCTCAACCAAAATAACTTCATCAGAGTAAAATACTTCACATACATATGGATTAAATCTATTTATCATTTGCACATAATCTTTATTTTCTTCTGATTGGAATATATTATGACCTACTTGATAAGTTTTTGTATATTCATTCTCATCCTTTATAACTCTTACTAATGATGAATGTGGTTTTGATATATCAACCATTATCGGAGAATGTGTAGCACACAGTATTTGAAATGGACTATCTTCAACTAAATCATATAACTCTTTTCTTAAAGATCTAGAGGCTTTAGGATGCATAAATAATTCTGGCTCTTCAAATAAAATTAAGTACTGCTTTCTATTAGAGCTTGTATCATTCTTTAAAAATGCTATAAAGTTGAATAAAGCTTGTCTTATAATACCATGTCCATGTTGATTTATATTTTCTTTTCTTTCTATACCTTCCTTTACAACATTTACAGAATGATTTCCTTTAAATGCTTTTATAACATCTATACCTTCCTCATCTTTCTGTTCTATTTTTAATGTTAGTTCTGGGAATATATTATTAAACCTTCTACTAATTTTCTCATTATAATCTAGTACATCATCTGATCCAGTTATTTTTCTTTGTAGCTGAGTTATTTTATCAAAAGCTTCTTTATATTCAGCTGCAAATCTATCCTCTATCTTTTTTAAATAATCCTTTTCGATTATATCATTAACTTTCTTTTCAAATGATTCTATGGTTTCTAATGCATTTATAAATATCGGCTCTGGTGCATATTTAGTAAATAAACTATCTAGCCCTCCGAACCCATTTTTAACGAAGTCTTTTACATCATAACTAGGATTATATGTATACTTTGTAAAAGTCTTATCTGCCTTATCCCATACCTTTTTTATAACAATCCTATTTGTTTCTGGATTTACCCACTTATCAATCCAATCTGGCTCTTTTGATGAAAACTCTTCATTTTGTTCATCAAAATCTTCCTTTAAAAATTCTCCTATTATTTCTATATTATTACTTTCATCATAATTATAAAAATCAGATTTCTCAGCTTTCTGCTTAGAATTTACAAAAAACTCATATGCTTTTAAAAAAGTTGATTTTCCTATATCATTCTGCCCGATTAAAAATATTATATTGGAATCTTCAAAATTTATGATATTTTGATCACCTTTTAATCCCCTAAAATTTTTAATTGTTAATTTACATAATTTCATATTTTATACTCCCCTATCCTAGATGCTCTTATATAATCCTTATACAAATATAACCTTTAAAAATTAGAATAATAGCTAAAATTTTATATATTATTTTTATTACTCTACTTCTATTAATCCTAAATCTATTAAAGCTATACATAATAAGCTTAATAACCTGTATACATTGCTTTGTTTAAAATACTCTTCTTGATTATCAATTATAATTTCATTTGTCTTAGAAAAATTATCTAAATCGTAATTATGTGCGTTTAGTTTTGTTAATCCCTTATGCATTTCATCTACCGCAAACTTTAGTGTTTCTTCGCTGATTTTTTGATGATTGCAATTATTTTCATGAGCATATACTTTTAGCTCTGATCCTAACTTAAATTCTAAATTAAATGAATCTTGTTGAAAATTTGATACTACAAAAGATTCAAGTGAAGGATAACTAAGTAGTAAAAGCCCTGGTATATCATAGGTGTCAGATTCTTTTGAGTTATTAAATTTATTTATCAAATCTTTAATAGTATCTAAGTTATTAGTTTTAATATCTCTATCAAATATATAATATATACTTGCATTCTCTACTGGAAACTTATACTCATCTCGTAATTTTACATATAATTTTTCTAAATATTCATAGTCATTTAAAGATTCTATTTGAGATTGTTTACTATTTACTACAAATATAGATGATAGAGGATTATCTTTTTTATTATAAATATTATATTTATTGTTTCTTTTTTCAGTTTCTAATTGGTAATCAAATATTGTTGTAAATATATTACGAAGTATTAAAAACTCTGTTTTTTCTCCTTCTACTATAAAAAGTACTTTACCAATACGTTTATCTTTATTTAATTTAACACCCATAATTACTCCATATATTCAGGCTTATAATTTGGTTTACCACCAAAGCATCCGCTATTGTACATTTTCTCTATATTTTGTGCTTCTCTAGGCTTATCATTTGAAAATCTATTTACAACACTTCCATTTGCAAAAAAGTCTACTGAATACTCTTGATCTGGTCTAAATATACTATTTGATAATAAATTTGTAGAATGAGATACTATAAAAACTTGTGAATTTTTAGACTTACTCATAAAATATTTTATTAAAAGTCTTTCAAGCTCATTGTGAAATGCGCTACTAAATTCATCTATTATTAGCATACCTCCATTTTTAACTACTTTGAAAAAAGCAGGTAACATGTTTATTAAATTTCTATTTCCTAAAGACTCCCACTCATAAGGTATCGGTTCATTTATACAATCTCTTTTAAAAAATATTTCTTTAGTAGATTGATCATTTAATTTTAATGTTACAAAATTTCCAATTGATTGATTTGAGTACTCAATTTGTTGATTAAATTTATATTCTTTAAAGAATTCATTTATTTCATTTGTACCTTCATTTTCTAGATATTTATTAAGAACTATCTTTTTATCAGAATTTGATATAATCCTTTGAGATGCATCTAAATATACTGAGTTTGATAAAAACTCAAACCATTTCTTTAAAATATTATAATTACTAAATTTTGTATTAAAATATATTGTTCTTAAAAGCAATACATCATTATCTAAATCTGTATGATATTTAGATTCTGTTATTTTACTTTGAGCATTATTTCCTATTCTATCTAAAACTAAATCATCATTTAAGTATAATTTTTCAACTAATACTTTTCCTTTAACATCATAGAATATATTATATTTTATATTATTTTCTTCAATATTAAACTCATACCCTAGTTCAAGTAAAACCTCTTCTGAAAATACACATTTATATTTACCTAAATTTATTATTTTATCTGAAAATAACATATCTAGTAAAACTCTTAACGCTAGGATTATATTGGTTTTTCCTGTTGCATTTCCTCCAACAAATATAGCTCCTTTTAATATTTCATTGTTATAAACATTTGTATCATTTAAAATTTTATAATTAGTAGCATTAAAATCAAGCTCTGTTAAATTCTTGAATGATTTAAAATTATTTAATTTAACTTTTAATAGCATTAAAATCACCTCTTAATTAATATTATATACAAAATGTAAAAAAATTACACTTATATTTAAATAAATGTAATTTTTTTACATTTTGTATATTTAATATTCATATTCTACTAGTGAATCGTTTATAAAACTATTTTCAGAAAGTGTTGAAACTACTTTTTGTAAAAATTATTTATCTATGAATTATTCGTTATTTAGTTTAGCTTTGTTATGTTGAAATAACTCATATCACCCCTGATTTTTTAGTCAAAATTTTTTCTATTCAACGAGTTATTAAAGCTGTATAATTTAAATATAACTTAAAGCTCATGAGCTGGCAATTTTACTTTAATAACTTTGTATAAAGCATCTTAATTAAGCTTATATTATTTAAGGTTGTTTATTTTATATTCTCATAAAACTTAATGTATTGATTTAGAATATAGTTTAGTAACTCTTGTTGAGTTACTCCACTATCTTTTAGATCTTCTGCAATTTTCTCAAATCCTTTTTGAACTTCTACATCTAGCTTTAAAGTCTTTGCTCTATAGTCCCTTTTTGCTTGTTTGAAGTTATATATATCTCTTACTATATCTTCTTTTTTCTCAATATTACTATCTGTAATATCTTTGTAATATTCATTTTGACCATCTAGTATTGCCTTTATTCTATCTACATTATCCATTAAATATATAAGGCTATTTTTTTGATGATTTGATATCTCTAAATTGGTTGTAATATTATTTATTACTGGAATACTACTTTCTTTTTTCGGGGTACTTTTTATATTACTTTCTGTAATATTACTGTAATATTTCTTTCGTCCCCCCGCTTGTACATCAGTATTTGCAAGGATATACTGCTTTTTACTCTGGCTATATTTATACCCAAATTTAGAGAAATTCTTACTTATAGTCTTTCGTGATATCTCAACTTCTTCTGAAAAAGCAGTTAATGTTTTACCTTCTTTTAGTATGTTATTTACATACTCTATTTGAGCTAATATATCTAAGTTTTTGAATTGTTCCTTGTTCATATTATCATCTCCAATAAATATTACTTATTGTAATATTATATATTACTTATTAAGTCATTTCTGTAATTTTTTATATTAAATTTTAAATATAATTGTATTTTTTATTAAGTACATA
>OGDF01003461.1_pt1 | contig 19371 bp, 14 predicted proteins | sample 1570141 | NCBI WGS metagenome assembly OGDF01 (sample SAMEA4370581, study PRJEB24528) | human gut metagenome | reverse complement strand
GCTGCTCGAAGTACTTCTTGCCGACTTCCATAACGACGTCGGAATACATCTGGATGAAGCGGCGGTAGCAGTCCCAGGCCCAGCGGGGATTGTTGGACTTCTCGGCGATGACGTTCACGACGTCCTCATTGAGGCCGAGGTTCAGGATGGTATCCATCATGCCGGGCATGGACGCGCGCGCGCCGGAACGGACGGAAACGAGCAGAGGATTGTGGAGGTCGCCGAACTTCTTGCCGGTGATCTTCTCCATCTTTTCCACATACTCCATGATCTCGGCGAAGATCTCGTCGTTGATCTGGCGGCCGTCCTCATAATACTGGGTGCAGGCCTCGGTGGTGATGGTGAAGCCCTGCGGGACCGGCAGGCCGATGTTGGTCATCTCGGCCAGGTTCGCGCCCTTGCCGCCGAGCAGCTCGCGCATATTGGCGTTGCCCTCGGTAAACAGGTAACAATACTTTTTGCTCATAATGTTCCTCCAATTTACAAAGTATCTATGGTTTTTGATCCCAATCGTTCATAAGCTTTTATATTATAGACAGGTTTTTCCAAACTTGCAAGAAATTCCATCGAAAAAATTCAAAATGTTTTATAGATTTTCTCTTTGAGCCGTGCATTTCCCCGTAACTTTTCTTGCACTCCGTGTTTTTTTGCGTTATACTGTATGTTGTAGTTATATTGTCCGGAGGAGCGCATGGAGCTGTCGGCCTTTGCAAAAACGAATACCGCCGCGCGTCTCCGCGCCGCCGCGAGCCGCGGCGCGCTGAGCCACGCGCTCATCCTCTCGGGAGCGGGCGACCGGAACGCCGCGGCGCATTACGCCGCTGCCGCGCTGGAGTGTACCGGCACGGACAAGCCCTGTCTGGTCTGCGCGCACTGCCGCAAGGTGCTCGCGGACATCCACCCCGACGTCCTCACCGTGCGCGACGACGAGCACGCCGAGCTGAGCGTGGACGTCATCCGCGGCGTGCGGACGGACGCCTTCATCCGCCCGAACGAGGGCGCGTGCAAGGTCTACATCTTCCCCGACTGCACGCGGCTGAACGAAAAGGATCAGAATGTGCTGCTCAAAACCGTGGAGGAGGGGCCGCCCTACGCCGCCTTTCTTTTCTGCGCGGAGAACGCAAGCGTTCTGCTGCCCACCATCCGCTCGCGCTGCGTGGAGGTCAAGCTCCCGCCGGCGGGGACCGTCGGCGAGGACGACGAGCGCACGCGCGAGCTGCTCCGCCTGATCGCCGAGGGCCGCGCCGCCGCGCGCGCCGCCTTTCTGCTGAAGCTGGAAACCGCCAAGGCGACCCGCGAGGAGCTTGCCGCGCTCTTTGAGGGCGCGCGCGTGATCCTCGCCGACGCGCTCTGCACGCTCTGCGGCGCGACCCCCGCCGAGCCGCGCGACGAGCAGGCGCTGCGCGCCGTGCTCGGCTCCCGCTTGACAAAAGCACAGATCCTCGGCACAATAGAGCTGCTGGAGACCTATCGAAACCATTGTGAATATAATGTCGGCGTCGGCCCGCTGCTCGGCGGCCTCGCCGTTGAATTGGAGGAGATCCTTTGACTGAAGTGATTGGCGTCCGCTTTCGCGGCGGCTGCAAGGAGTATTATTTCGACCCGCACGGCATCGCCGTGGAGGCGGGTCAGTTCGTCATCGTCGAGACGGCGCAGGGCACCGAATACGCCCAGTGCCTGACCGGCAACCACGAGGTGGACGACGGCGCGGTCGTCCGTCCTCTGCGCGCTCTCGTGCGCATCGCGACGGAAAACGACCGCCGCACCATGGAGTACAACCGTCAGCGCGAGAAGGATGCCTTCGGCATCTGCCAGAGGAAGATCGCCGAGCGCGGGCTGGACATGAAGCTCGTGCGCGTGGAGTGCAGCTTTGACGGCAGCAAGATCGTGTTCTTCTTCACCTCCGAGGGGCGCGTGGACTTCCGCGAGCTCGTGCGCGACCTCGCGGGCGTGTTCCGCGCCCGCATCGAGCTGCGTCAGATCGGCGTGCGCGACGAGGCGAAGATGCTCGGCGGCCTCGGCATCTGCGGCCGTCCGTTCTGCTGCGCGCAGTTTCTGGACGATTTTGTGCCCGTGTCCATCAAGATGGCCAAGACACAGAATCTCAGCCTGAACCCTACGAAAATTTCCGGCGCGTGCGGCCGCCTCATGTGCTGCCTGAAGTACGAGCAGGCGGCCTACGAGGACGCCGTGAGGCGGATGCCCAAGAACGATTCCTTCGTTCTCACGCCCGACGGCCCCGGCAACGTCAGCGCCGTGAACCTCGTGCGCGAGACGGTCAGCGTCCGGCTGGACGACTCGTCCGAGGGTCAGAAGAGCTATCACGGCTGCGAGATCCGCGTGCTGCGCAACGGCAAGGGCTCGCGCGAGGGCATCGAGATCCCCGCCGAGCGCCCCGCCCGCTTCGTAAAGCAGGACGCGGAGAGCGAGCTGGATGCCGTTCCCTCGCCCGTGTTCCGCGCGCTGGAGCTCTCCGAGCCCGATGTTCCCGCTGTGCCGGAAACGCCTGCCGCCGAGGAGAGCGGTGAGAAGCGTGAGCGCCGTCGCCGCGGGGGACGCGGACGCCGGGGCGGCCGCGGACGCGGTGGAGAGGGCCGCACCGAAGCAAAGCCGGAGGCCGCCGAGGGCGGCGGCAAGGAAAAGCGTCCCGAAAGGAACGCGGAAAGGCCCGCCGACAAGGGCGGCGAGCGCCGCAGACCGGCCGAGCGCCGGGAGGGTGAGAAGAAGTCTCCTGTCCCCTCTGCCGAAAGGAAGCCCACCGAGGGCGGCGAGGGCGAAAAGAGCGCGCGCCGCCGGCATCATCGCGGCGGACGCGGACGCCGGGGCGGACGCGGCGGAAGCGGCGGCGGAGCACCGGGCGCAGCGCCGAGCGCGGAATAAAGTCAAGAAACGGGAGCCGCTTTTCCCTGCGGTTCCCGTTTTTTCGTGGGTTTTTCGCGCGGAGCGTGTATGATAGAGCAAATGGCTTTCACAGGGAGGTGGGCAGATGCACGAGCAGGAGGTCCTGGCGCTTCTCCGCGCCGGAGACGAGCGCGGCGCGGAGGCGCTGCTGCGCCACTACGCGCCGCTGATGCGCTACATCATCGCACCCATCGTGCCGGACGCGCAGGACCGCGAGGAGTGCCTTTCCGACGCCGCGCTGCGCGTGTGGGAGAAATTCGGAACCTACGATCCCGCGCGCGGCTCGTGGACGGCATGGCTCACGGCGCTCACGCGCAACACCGCGCTCAACCGCGCGCGGAAAAAGTCCGGCGGCAGCGAGGAGCTTTCGGGCGACCTGCCCTCCGCCGAGCCGACGCCCGAGGAGCGGCTCTTGCAGCAGGAGCGCCGACAGGCGCTCGAGCGCGCGCTGACCGCGCTGCCGCAGCGGGACCGGCTGCTCTTTTACCGCAAGTATTACTACCGCCAGTCCACCGCGCAGATCGCCGCGGAGCTGGGAACGACGGAGCGCGCTGTGGAGGGGCGGCTCTACCGCATCAAAAAGGCATTGCGCAAGGCGCTGGGAGGTGACGACGCATGAACGACCGCGAATTTGACGCTCTGCTGGAGTCCGCCGCGCCCGAGCTTCCGCCCGACGACGTCGCACGGGACGTCACGCCGTGGCGCCGCGCGATCGGAAATATTCTCGGCGGCAGCGCTCTGTGCTCCATCACGCTCAACTTTTTCTGCCTGAACTATCTGCTGCCGACCATCGGCGTGATCCTGCAGCTGCTTGGCTTCCGTCCGCTGCGGCGGGAGAACGGCTGGTTTCGCGCCTGCTGGCTGCTCGCCGTGCTGCGCGCGGCGCTGTTCCTGCCCTGCATCGTTCTCAACGCGACAATCTATTCCAACGCCGTATACGCCTCCTCCGTGGGGACGGCGCTGACCTATGGCATGCTCGCGGTGCAGATGCTGCTCTTCTTCTGCTTCTGGCAGGCATTACGCACAATGCAGAAAAAGGCGGGGACAGGAGGGGGCGCCGCCCCCGCAGCCGCGCTGCTCATCTGGTATGCGGCGGTCCTCACGCTGGCCTATGTCCAGTACAGCGGTCTGCTGCTCGGCCTTGCGATGCTCGGCTGCTATATTCTCATTCTGCGCAGCCTCTTCCGTCTCTCCCGCGAGATGGAGGAGAGCGGCTACGCGCTCACGCCCGCGCCAGTGCGTCTCTCGGACGAGACGCTGGTCAGGGTCATCGCGGCGCTGCTCGCCGCCGGCATCGCCTGCGGCTATCTCTTCTTCGGCAGCTATCGCATGGACTGGCAGCCAAAGAGCGACAGCCTCAGCGCCGAGGCTGTTGAAATTCGCGCGGAGCTGCTTGCCCTCGGCTATCCCGAGGACGCGCTGAACGACCTCAGCGAGGACGATCTGCTTGCCTGCCGCGGCGCGACGCTCGTCGTAGTGCACGAGGCGGATAAGCCGATGAACGGCGGCCGCGAGGTGCGCGAGGACTTCGGCAGCTCGACGCACATCTCGACCGTCTACGATGTCAGGGAGCTGCACTTCACCGACGTCGCCGTGCGGCTGCCCGGCGAAGCGGAGCGTTGGCGCGTCCTCCACCACTTCCGCTGGACGGAGGAGGTGAAATTCCGCGGAACGGAGCTCGTCCGCCTCTGGCCCGCCTACTATGAGAACGACAGTTGGCGTCCCGACGACGGTGCGCCGACGGGACGCGTGCTCTACGACGACGCGGAGGGGAATGCCTACGCCGCGCCCTGTGCCTCCCTTACCGTCGAGCGCTACACGGTGACCAACTGGTTCGGAAGGACCTATCACCTGGAGGATATTTCCGCCGAATTCTCCCTGCCCTCGCGCGGGAAAAATCGGCGCGGCTATGTCGCCTATAGCACCGAGGAGACAGACGGTGAGACGACCTTCCTCGCCTCGCGGAGCAACTACACGCATCAGGAGAGCCTCCTCCAGTACCCCGTCCGGACCGCGAAGGATTACGGCCCCGTCTTCCGCCGTGCGCAGAGCGCTCTGGAGTTCTCCATACTGGACGACGGCAGCATCGACCTGTGGAACTATGAACCATAAGAAAAGCGGCTTGCAGCAATGCAAGCCGCTTTTCCTCTATGGGCAGGCAAATCGTGTGCTGCGCGAAAGGCGTTGCTTTTTCCCGCAGCTGTGGTATACTGGGGAGCGAAAAAGAAACCGACAGGAAAGGGCCTCCCCATGCAGAAATTCGACCATGTGCTGCTCGCCAGCGACTTTGACAACACGCTCGTCTACACCCAGTCCGCGCTCGACAACGGCACCGACATCCCGCCCATGTGTCCGCGCAACCGCGAGGCGCTGGACTACTTCATCCAAAACGGCGGCCTGTTCGCCATCTCCACCGGCCGCGCGCTGCCCGCGTTCATGGACTACGCCAAGGACGTGCCGATGAGCGCGCCGTGCGTCATCGCCAACGGCGCGGCGATCTATGATTTCCGCACGAACGAATACCTCTACACCGCCTTCCTCGGCAAGGCCATCTACGACCACATGGCTGAGGTGCTCGCGCGGTTCCCGACGCTCGCCTTCGAGGTCTACCATGACGACCGCCGCATCCACGCGATGAATCCCAATCGCTACATCCGCAACCACGAGCATCTGACCCGCTCGCCCGTGCAGGTGGTGGAGCGCTTCACTGACATTGATCTGCCCATCATCAAGATCCTTTTTGAAGAGGACTTTCCGGTGCTTGATGCCGTGCGGACCTTCATTCTCTCGCGCCCGTGGGGTCGGGAGTATGAGCTCATCTACTCCAACGAGCATCTGCTCGAGCTGACCGCCGCCGGCGCGACCAAGGGCGGCATGATCCTGCGGCTCGCGTCGCTCCTCGGCGTGGCGCGCAAGGACATTTACTGCATCGGCGACCACAAAAACGATATTCCGATGCTGGAGGTCTCCGCCGTGCCCTTCGCGCCCGCGAACGCCATTCCCGCCGTACACGAGTTCGGCGCGCACATCGTCTCGCATTGCAGCGACGGCGCGGTGGCCGACGTGGTGGAGTATCTGGATAAGATCTACTGAAAAAAGAAAAGCTGTCCGTCGGACAGCTTTTCTTTTTTATCGGGTAGAGGTTATTCCGCTTCCTGCATGGCCTTTGCGGCGGCGACGGCCTTCTCCTGCGCGTCGGCAGAGCACTGCTCGTAGCGCACGAAGTGCATGGTGAAGGAGCCGCGGGACTGGGTCATGGAGCGCAGGTCGATGGCGTAGCTCATCAGCTCGGCCTCGGGGCACTCGGCCTCGATGATCTGCTCACCGTCGCCGGTCGGGGTCATGCCCATGACGCGGCCGCGGCGCTTGTTGAGGTCGCCGAGGATATCGCCCATGTACTGATCGGGCACGGTGACCTTCAGCTCGCAGACGGGCTCGAGCAGAACGGGGGACGCCTCGGGCATCGCGGCCTTGTAGGCAAGGTTCGCGGCGGTCTTGAACGCGATTTCGGAGGAGTCGACCGGGTGGTAGGAGCCATCGTAGAGCACGCACTTGAGGTTGACGACCGGATAGCCGGCGAGCGGGCCGTGGAGCACGGCTTCGCGCAGGCCCTTTTCCACGGCGGGGAAGAAGTTCTTGGGCACGCTGCCGCCGAACACTTCCTCGGCAAAGACCATCTCATCGGACTCATACTGCGGCTCGAAGCGGATCCACACGTCACCGAACTGGCCGCTGCCGCCGGTCTGCTTCTTATGACGGCCCTGCTTCTGCACGGTCTTGCGGATCTTTTCACGGTAGGGCACGCGCGGGGTGTCGAGCTCGGCGTCCACGCCGAAGCGGGTCTTGAGCTTGCTCACGAGCACGTCGATCTGAATGTCGCCCGCGCCGGAGACGACCATCTGATGGGTCTCGGCGTTGTTGACGACGGTAAAGGTCGGGTCTTCCTCGTTCAGACGGTTGAGGCCGGTGCCGAGCTTTTCCTCCTGGCCGCGGGTCTTGGGCGCGATGGCGCGGGAGTAGCAGGGCTCGGCGTAGGGCATACCCGCCAGCTTGACGATGCTCTTCGGGTCGCAGAGGGTGTCGCCGGTCTTGACGCGGTCCATCTTGGCGATGGCGCCGATGTCGCCGCAGCAGATCTCCTTGACCTCCTCGTTCTTCTTGCCCTTGAGGGTGTAGAGACGGCCGAGCTTTTCGGTGTTGCCGGTGGTGGTGTCGTAGAGGGACATATCGCCGGTGATCTTGCCGCGGACGACCTTGACCAGAGAGAACTTGCCGTACTGGTCGGAAACGGTCTTGAAGACGATGGCGGCGGTGGCGCCGTTTTCATCGTGGGCGACCTCGACGGCGTTGCCGTCGTCGTCCTGCGCGGCCTCGGCGGGCATATCGGTGGCGACGGGAACGAGATCAAGCACGGTCTGCATCAGCATATCGACGCCGAGACCGGAGATGGCGCTGCCGCAGAGCACGGGAGCGACGCTGCCGTCGCGCACGCCGAGCTTGAGGCCCTTGGCGATCTCCTCGGCGGAGAGCTCCATGGTCTCGAAGAACTTTTCCATCAGCTCCTCATCGGCGCCGGCGGCGGCTTCCATCAGCTCGGCACGCAGGGCCTCGACCTCGTCGGCGATGTCGGCGGGAATGGCGCACTCGGCAGCCTTGCCGCCCTTGACCTCATAGGCCTTGTTGTGCAGCAGGTCGACGATGCCGGTGACCTTCTTGCTGCCGTCGATGATGGGGGCGACGATGGGCGCGACGGCGGTGCCGAACTTGCCCTTGAGGGCGTCGAAGCAGGCGTTGTAGTCGCTGTTCTCCTCGTCGGTGCGGTTGATGAAGATCATGCGGGGCTTATTGCCGAGCATCTTCCAGGCGCGCTCCGCGCCGACGCTCAGGCCGTCCTTCGCGCCGCAGACCAGCACGGCGCACTCGGCCGCGCGGATACCGGAGAGAACTTCGCCGGCGAAGTCAAAGTTGCCCGGAGTGTCGAGCACGTTGATCTTCACGTTCTTGTACTTCACGGGGGCGACGGCGAGGGAGATGGAGATGTTTCTCTTGATCTCTTCCGCGTCGTAGTCGCAGGTGGTGTTGCCGTCGGTGACCTTGCCGAAGCGGTCGGTGCCGCCGGTCATAAACAGCATACTCTCAGCGAGGGTGGTCTTGCCGCTTCCGCCATGGCCGAGCAGCACGATATTGCGAATGTCTTTTGCACTCATAGGGGTTCATGTCTCCTTCCAGATCGTAATTCCCTTGCGGGAAGTCACTTCAACAGCTCAATTATATAATATTCTTTCCGTCAATACAACTATTGTAATTTTAGAAGTTTGATAGCCATTTTTGCTAAAAATGCTCAATAACGGTCCGCCCAGAAGCCTTCGATGAGCGCCGCGAGCGCCCAAAGGAGCAGATAGAGCAGCATCGAGACCGGTGTGAGCGCGCTGTACGCGCCGACAAAGGTGAGGTAAAACGCCAGCAGCGCGGACACGGCGCTGCTCCCGAGCGAGAGCACGGCGGCCACGCGCACGGCGTGGACCAGACGCTTGCTGCCGACGGCGATCTCGGCGTAGGGCATCAGCCCCTCGCGGTAGAGCAGCGCATAGGGATGCTCGCCGTCCTTCTCCGAGAGCGCAAGGCGCGTGGAGATGGTGGGATAGACCGCGCGGGCGTCGGTGCCGAACTTGCGCTTCAAAAGCGCGGGCGTGATGCTGCCGTCGCGCACGGCGAGCACCGGCGTGATGCGGCTGCGCTTGAGCGCGTGGAGCGCCCAGTCCACATTCTCTGCCGCCGTGTACTTGACGGCGAAAACGGCGATGAGCGTGCCGTCCACGGCGAGGAACGCGCCGGTCTTGAGGCTCAGGCCGCCGGGCATCGTGACGTGCATCTTGCGGCAGAAGGCGGCGGTGCCGAAGAGCACCGTTTCGCCGTGGATAAGGCCGGAGACGCCGCCCTCCTCATAAAAGCTCAGATCGTCGAGCGGCTCGAGTCTTCCGCCCTCGCCCTCCAAAAGCGTGTCGAACAGGCGGCTCAGGCCGCTTTGCGAGGCATGGGCCATCGTGGCGGCGTAGGAGATGACCTTGCCGCTCTCCTCGCCGTAGATCTTCAGCCCGTTCAGGCTGACCGTTCCCGGCGGAAAGAGGTCGGTATCGGTGAGGATGACGCAGTTGCTGCGGCGCAGGCGGTCCGCGCCGACATAGCCCGCCAGCGCGCTGCCGGACTTGACGAAGCGCTTCGTCAGCCGACGCAGCGGCAGAGAATAGCACAGCGGAAAGGCAAGCATATTGATCGCCGTGAGCAGCACGCCCCAGTTCCAGAGGAACAGCAGCCGCTCCCCGCGCCGAAGCGTGGAGAGCACAGCAAATACGAGCGAGGCGGCAAGCAGCACGGGCAGCAGCACGCCCTGCCAGTGCGAGGCGGCGTCCTCCCGCTGCGCGCAGCGCGAAAAGCCCTGCGCGCTGCCGCGGCGCTTGGCGGCTCCGCCCGCGGTGACGGTGACGAGATAGTCCGGCTCGCCGACCGCGGCGACGCGGAAGGTATCGTACATCGCGCCGAAGAGCAGCGCGCGCCCAAGCAGGGCACAGCTCATGCCGAGCATGGCGACGGCGTGGAACGGGACCGCGAGCGCGGCGCGCGCGGGCAGGAAAAAGTCGAGCGCCGTGTCCGCCAGCGTGACGGCGCAGGCGAGCGAGGAGAGCAGCTCATAGGTGACCGTCCTCGCGCGGAGCTGCTCGAAGGCATAAACGAACACGTCGCGTCCGAGGACGCAGACAAGAAGCTCGGCAATGAAGAACGGCAGGCAGCTGAGCAGCCTTTCCTCGGCGAACAGCGCAGGCATGACGCCGAAATGGTCGAGCAGCAGCGCGAGCCACGAGAGCGCGGTGACGAGCAGCGCGGCCTGCGCGCTGCGCAGGCCCATGCGCGCGTCGTCGCGGTAGTCGGCGGCCAGCTCGCCCGCGTCCGGCTCGGGGGTGTCGTCCCGCTCGCCGAAATCCTCGGTAAAGAAGTCCTCCGGCTCGTCGGGCTCCTCCTGCGGCGGCTCCTCCCCGGACTCGTCGGAATAAAGCCGTTCGGTGTCGCGCAGCCTTCTGCGCGAGAAAAGCCCGCGGCGCTTCGGCGGCAGAAGCTCGATCGGCTCCTCCGCCTCCTCGTCGAGCACGGACTGCACAGTGCTCTCAAGCACCTCCTGCAGACTCACGGTGTCCTGCGCGGGCTCCGCAGCCGACGGCTCCTCCGGCGGCGCGGACGGCTGCGGCTCCGGCGGCTCCGCGGCGGGCGCGGCGGTTTTTCCGATCCGCACGGCGGGCCGCGGCTCGGGCACCCCGACGTCCTCCGGCTCTGCGGCGGCTTCGGCGCCGTCCTCCCGGGAGCCGAACTCCGCCAGAATGCTCTCGAGCGTCAGGTCCGCGTCGTCCGACGCGCTGCGGGCCGCGCCGCGCAGCAAAAGCTCGGACTCGGCGAGCGTTTGTTCAAATTCTTGATCCTTTTTGTGATCCATGGAAGACCTCGTGAATGGCGGCGCGCGTCAGCCAAGGCGCTGACGCACGGCCTCGTAGAGCAGAATGGCGGCGGCGGCGGAAGCGTTGAGCGAGGAGATGCGGCCCTTCATCGGGATGCTGACGAGGAAGTCGCAGCCCTCGCGCACAAGCCGGCCCATGCCGTCGCCCTCGCTGCCGATGACGATGGCGGCAGGGCCCTTGAGGTCGGCCTCGTACAGGCTCGTGGTCCCCTCGGCGGCGGTGCCGAAGATCCACACGCCCTGCTGCTGCAGCTCCTTCAAAAGCGCCGGAATGTTCGGCACGCGCGCGACGGGCAGATAGCTCACCGCGCCCGCGCTCGTCTTGCCGACGATGCTCGTCAAGCCCGCGCTGCGGCGCTTGGGGATGATGACGCCGTGCGCGCCCGCGCACTCCGCCGTGCGGATGATGGCGCCGAGGTTGTGCGGGTCGCTGATCTCGTCGCACACCACGAGCAGAGGGGCCTCCCCACGCTCACGGGCGGCGGAGAGGATGTCCTCCACGCTCGCGTACTCGCGCACGGCGGCGAGGGCGATGACGCCCTGGTGCGCCTTCGTCGCGCTCATGTAGTCGAGCTTGCGGCGGTCGGCCTCGACCACCACCACGCCCGCCGCGCGGGCGGTGGAGGCGATGTGCCCGAGCGTTTTGTCCGTCTCGCCGCGGGCGATGAAGATCTTATCAATGGGCGTGCCGGCGCGCAGCGCCTCGGTCACGGCGTTGCGTCCCTCGATGAGGCCGTCCGCCTCGGCGTCGCGCTCGCGCACGGGGACCCTTTCCTCCGCTCTGCGCTCGCGCGGAAAGCGCTTTTCCGTGTGGTCGTCCGCGCCGCGCTGCCCGCGCTTTTCTTCGTATTCCTTCGACATAAACCGATCCTCCCGGTCAAAATTCGTATACATAATACATTATAACACAACACGCGGATAAGATAAAGAGGGAAGCGGACAAAAATTCACCGAAAATTCATACCGCGGCGCTTGTGAAACGAGGAGGGGTATGCTAAAATACCATATAATTAACTTGGCAAGCTGTCGCCTGTGCCCGCGCAGGGCCGCAGGCGGAAAGGAACGCAGATACATGGATCAGAACGACAAGAACAAAAGCAACAAGAACAACGACCGCCGCAGGGGCGTGCTGTCGCTGCTCATCTGGGCGCTGGTGCTGACCATCGGCTTCAACTATCTCCTCTCGGCGATGGACACGAAGAAGCTGGCGGAGAGCACCTGCGAGATCCGCTACGACGAATTTCTCGACCTTGTCCGCGACGGCAAGGTCAAGGAGGTCGAGATCGCGGACCGCACGCTCAACATCACGCCTGTGGACGGCTTCACCTACACCGACGCGGACGGCAAGACCTACTCAGGGGACTTCCAGCTCTTCACCACGCAGATCAACGACCCCGAGCTGCGGTCGTTCCTGGATGAAAACGGCGTGGAGTTCGGCAAGCCCTACAAGGCGGAGACCTCGTATCTCGAGATCATCATGCTCAACTACGTCCTGCCCACGGCGCTGATGGTCGGCGCGTTCATCCTGATGATGCGCTTCATCAGCAAAAAGACCGGGGGCGGCGGCTTCGGCGGCCTCGGCAGCGTCGGCAAGTCCAACGCAAAGGTCTACATGGAAAAATCCACCGGCGTCACCTTTGCTGACGTCGCCGGTCAGGACGAGGCGAAGGAATCCCTCGTCGAGATCATCGACTTCCTGCACAATCCCCAGAAGTATACCGACATCGGCGCGAAGCTGCCGCGCGGTGCGCTGCTCGTCGGCCCTCCGGGCACGGGCAAAACGCTGCTCGCCAAGGCGGTCGCGGGTGAAGCGAACGTGCCTTTCTTCTCCATCTCCGGCTCCGGCTTTGTGGAGATGTTCGTGGGCGTCGGCGCGAGCCGCGTGCGCGACCTCTTTGCCGAGGCCTCGAAGGTAGCGCCCTGCATCATCTTCATCGACGAGATCGACGCCATCGGCAAGACGCGCGACACGCGCTTCGGCGGCAACGACGAGCGTGAGCAGACGCTCAACCAGCTGCTCGCCGAGATGGACGGCTTCGACCCCGGCAAGGGCATCATCGTCCTCGCGGCCACCAACCGCCCCGAGGTGCTCGATCAGGCGCTGCTGCGCCCGGGCCGCTTCGACCGCCGCATTACCATCGACCGCCCGAACCTCGCGGGCCGCATCGCCACGCTCGAGGTCCACACCCGCAACATCAAGCTCGGTGAGGACGTCGATCTCAAGAAGGTCGCGCTCGCGACCGCCGGCTGCGTCGGCGCGGACCTTGCCAACATCGTCAACGAGGCGGCTCTGCGCGCCGTGCGCAAGGGCCGCAAGCTCGTCACGCAGGAGGATATGCTCGCCGCGTTCGAGTTCGTCATCGCGGGCAGCGAGAAGAAGAACAGCGTGCTCACCGAGTTTGAAAAGAAGCTCGTCGCCTACCACGAGGTCGGCCACGCGATGGTCGCCTACAGGCAGAAGAACGCCGAGCCCGTGCAGAAAATCACCATTGTGCCCCATACCGAGGGGAGCCTCGGCTACACGCTCCTCATGCCCGAGGAGGACAAGACGAATCTGCGCACCCGCGACGAGCTGATGGCGAAGATCGCCGTCTCCATGGGCGGCCGTGCCGCCGAGGAGGTCATCATGCACACGATGACCAACGGCGCCTCTCAGGACATTCAGGAGGCCACGAACATCGCGCGCAACATGGTCGCCATGTACGGCATGAGCGACGAGTTCGGCATGATGGCGCTCGGCTCCGTGCGCAGCCAGTATCTCGACGGCGGCTACGGTCTCGACTGTGCGCAGGAGACCGCCGCCGTGATGGATAAGGCTGTCAAGGAAATTCTGGAGAAGTGCTACGCTGACGCGGTGAAGGTCATCGAGGAGAATATCGACGATATGCACAAGGTCGTCGCCTATCTTTTGGAGAAAGAGACGATCACCGGCGGCGAGATGGTCGCCATCCTCGAGGGCCGCGATCCCGCGACGGTGGAGGACGCCTACGCCTCCACGCGCAGGAGCGACAGCGACTTCCGTCCCTCCGTGCCGAGCACCATCGAAGCGCCTGCGCGTCACATTTCCATGACGAGCGAGAAGATCGAGATGCCGCCGCTGGACGGCGAAGCGCCGGACGAGTCCGCCGCATCCGACGCGGAGAACGGCAAGAACGCGGAAACGCCCGCGGAGGAGACCCCTGCGCAGGACGCTCCCGCCGGTGACGGCGCGGAAACGCCCGACCACGAATAAACCGAAAGCGCCGCCCGCAGGCGGCGCTTTTCCGTAAGGAGGAGTTCCCATGAGACAACAGACGAGGGAGCTGGCGCTCGCGAGCGTGCTCGGTGCGCTGGCGGTGCTGTTCCTGTTCCTCGGCGGCGTGCTGCCGCTGGCGCTCTACGCCTGTCCCCTGCTCGCATCCGCCTGCCTGCTGCCCGTGCGCGAGGAGTGCCGCGCGAGCTATCAATGGTGCTGCTTTTTCGCCGCCGCCATTCTGGGACTGCTGCTTGGGCCGGACAAGGAATCCGCGCTGCTCTTCTGCTTTCTGGGCTATTACCCGCTCGTGCAGCCGAGTCTCGACGCGATCGGCAGCCGCGCGCTGCGCTTTCTCACGAAGCTCGGGCTGTACGTCCTCGCCGTCGGCGCGATGTACGCGCTGCTCGTCTTTGTGTTCCGGCTTGACGCGGTGACGGCGGAGCTGGCGGCGACCGCCCCGTGGCTCATCGCGGCGACCTTTGCGCTCGGCGCGGTGCTGCTCTTTCTCTATGACGAGCTGCTGCGCCGCTTCGCGCGGCTGTACCGAAGGAGGAAGAGAGGATAATAAGGAAGTCGGCAGGAGCCATACGGTTCCTGCCGACTTTTTATGTTCTTATGCATCCTCCTTCGGCTGTAGCTTCGCGCTGAGATAGGCTGCGAGCGCGCCGAGCGCGGCGGCAAGCAGGCACAAAAGCGCGTCGCGCGCGCCGTCGTAATGCAGCGGGATGATAACGACCGTCGAGGCCAGCACGATGCCGAACACGGCGTGGTAGAAAAGCGGGTAGTGCGTCTGGAAGCACCAATTCACCACGCGCGCGAGCGTCAGCACGATGAGCGCCATGCCGAGCAGCCACGGCAGGATCACCGCCATGTCGAGCCTTGCGAAGCCCTCGGCCATCGGCGTGAACAGCCCGACCGCCATCAGGATGGAGGAGGACGTCATGCCCGGTACGATCAGGCTCAGGCCCCAGAGCAGGCCGCAGAAGAGAAAGCCGAGGAAGCCCGGGCGCATCGTGTAGAACGCGCCGTACTGCGCGTAGAGCAAAACGGCGGAGAGGGCAAAAAAGCTGGCCGCGCAGGAAAGGTACGCGCCGCGTCCGCGCCCCTGCGCGCCCGCCTCGGCCCACAGGCTCGGGAGCGTGCCGAGGATCAGGCCGATGAACAGGCAGGTCGCGAGCTTTTCCGAGCGGTCGAACAGCACAAGGATCAGCCCGCCGCCGCACAGGAAGCCGAGGATCGCGCCGGCACCGACCGGCAGCAGGAGGGAAAGATGTCGGCGCAGCCCGTTGAGCGGGTGGGCGAGCACCTCCATCACCGGCCGGTAGATGCCGAAGATGACCGACAGCACGCCGCCGGAGATGCCCGGCAGGATGCCGCCCGCGCCGATGATGAAGCCCTGCACAAGCCGCAAAAGGGAGGTTTTGAGGGAGAAGTTCATTTAATAGCCCCGCTTCCGGTCGACCAGATGCGCAAGCGGACGGCCCGCGGCATAGTTTTCCAGATCGTCGCAGAACATCTGCACGCTCTTGTCGCAGGTGTAGCCGAGCGTCATGTTGCCCGCGACGTGCGGCGTGAGCAGCAGATTTTTCGCGCGGCGCAGCGGATGGTCGGCGGGCAGCGGCTCAGGCACGACCACGTCGAGCGCCGCACCGGCGAGCCGCCCGGCGTTGAGCGCGTCGCAGAGCGCCTCCTGGTCGATGGCGGTGCCGCGGCCGACGTTCACGACGAAGGCGCTGTCGGGCAGCAGCGCGATGCGCTCGCGCGAGAGGATGCCCACGGTCTCCGCCGTGGAGGGCAGCGCCATGACAAGGATATCCGTTTCGGGCAGGACGCTGTCCAGCTCCGCGATGGCATGGATGGAGGTGAACGCCGGGTCGGAGGATCTGACCGTGCGGCGCACGCCGGTGATGCACGCGGGATGGAAGGCCTGCGCGCGGCGGGCAAACTCCGTGCCGATGTCGCCCGTGCCGAGCACAGTGATGCGCGCGCTATGCAGCGAGCGGATACCGCCGGGGAGCGTTTCCCAGCCGCCCGCGCGGATGATCTCGGTATACTCCATCTGGCGGCGCAGCAGCATCAGGCAGACCATGATGAGATGCTCGGAGATGGTGGTGCCGTAGGCGCCGGAGGAGTTGGTGAGCCGACAGTCGGGATTCTGGTACAGGCTCTCGTCGCAGAAGTGGTCCACACCCGCCCAGCAGCAGCAATACCACTTGAGGCTTTTCGCGCTGCGGATGACCTTCTGCGAGCAGTGCCCGTAGAGGATCTCACAGTCGTCCACCCTGCCGACCGCTTCAGCGGACGAGGGGAAATACTCGATCTCATAGCCGTATTTGGCTGCCGCCGCGTTGAGCTGACGCTCGTATTTGTCGTTGAGAAAGTCGATGATGACGCCGATCTTTTTAGCCATGCTGAGTGATCTCCTTTATAATTTGTTCCGCGCAGCGCATTCCGTCCGCCGCGGCGGAGAGGATGCCGCCGGCATAGCCGGCGCCCTCGCCGCAGGGATAGAGCCCGCGCAGAGCGGTTTGATAGGTGTTGTCGCGCACGATGCGCACGGGGGAGCTGGAGCGCGTCTCGACCGCGGTGAGCACCGCGTCGGGCGCGGCAAAGCCGTGCAGCTTTTTCTCCAGCAGCGGCAGCGCCTCCTCCAGCGCCGCGCAGACGAACGGCGGCAGGCAATCGTGCAGGTCGCACCAGCGCACGGCGGGGCGGTAGGTCGGTGTGACCCTCCCCGGCCCGATCGACGGACGGTGCGCGAGGAAATCGCCGACCGTCTGTGCGGGAGCGGCATAGCCCCCGCCGCCGAGGGCGTAGGCGGCCTCCTCCAGCCGTCGCTGAAAGGCGACGCCCGCGAGCACGTCCGTGCCGCCGAAGTCCTCCGGCGTAACGGAGACGAGCAGCCCGCCGTTGATGTTTTCGCCGTCGCGCGCCAGCTCGCTCATGCCGTTCGTGACCACGCGGCCCGCTTCGCTTGCCGCGGCGACGACCTGTCCGCCGGGGCAGACGCAGAACGAGAACACGCCGCGTCCCGACGCCGTGTGGGCTGAGAGCTTATACGAGGTCGGCGGCAGCGAGGGGTGGCCCGCGTACTGCTTATACTGCTGCGCGTCCATATCGCTCTGGCGGTGCTCGATGCGCACACCCACGGCAAAGGGCTTCGGCTCCATCGGGATGCCCGCATCACGCAGCATGGCGAAGGTGTCGCGCGCGCTGTGGCCGACCGCGAGCACCGCATGCTCCGCGGGGAGCGTATACGTTCCGTCGGGAGACGTGACCCGCAGCGCGGCGAGCCGTCCGTCCCTCCGCTCCAGTCCGGTGACCTGATGGTTGAAGCGCACCTCCGCGCCGAGGGAAAGCAGCTCCTGCCGCAGATTTTGCAGCACGATATACAGTCGGTCGGTGCCGATGTGCGGCTTGGCGTCAATGAGAATATCCTCGCTCGCGCCGAACGCGGCGAACTCCTCTAAAATATAGCGGTGGCGGACGTCCTTCGTGCCGGTGTTGAGCTTGCCGTCGGAAAACGTGCCCGCGCCGCCCTCGCCGAACTGGACGTTCGAGCGCACGTTCAGCTCGCCCGTTGCCCAGAAGCGCTCGACATCGCGCCGTCTCCGCTCGACGCATTCGCCGCGCTCGAGCAGGATGGGCCGCGCGCCGCAGCGGGCAAGTACCAGCGCCGCGAACAGTCCCGCCGGGCCCGCGCCGATCACCACGGGGCGCACGGCGGGAGGGGCGATCATCGGCGGCAGCTCGTAAAAGGCGGGCGCGTAGACGCTGACGCTTTTGTTCCTCGCGCGGCGCAGCACTCTTTCCTCGTTCTCGAGCGCGGCGGAAACGGTATAAATAAACGTCACGCCGTCGCGCGCGTCGATGCTGCGGCGGAGAATGTGCAGCGTATGGAGGGGCGCTTTGACACGCAGCGCCGCCGCGGCGCGTTCGTATAATAACGCCTCGCTCTCGCCCGGGGCGAGCTTCAGCCCTTCGATCTTCAGCATGGCAGCGCTCCTTTCGCATCGGGAAATCGGCTTTATTGTAGTATATCCGAATGTCCCGCGCAAGCTATTTTTTCCAATTCGGCCATTCTTCAGGATTTCTTTATGGCCTATTCAAAAAAAGTTCAAAAAAATTCGTTCCGGCTTCACGAAATGGACATAAACAGGGGGTATCATCGGTAGCATCAAAAGAAAAATAAACGCTTCACGGCAAGGAGGCTTATCTATGTATTACGAAGACGAAAACAACCTGTACCATTACAGCTACCGCAAGGGCGACAAGGTGGAGAATGTCCGCGACGTGGACTACACCGAGGTGCCGAACACCGCGGCAACGGCAGACCCCTGGGAGGAAAAGAAACCGAAGAAGAATCGGCTGGGGCTGAAGATCGCCGCGCTGGCGCTCGCCTGCGCGCTCATCGGCGGCGCGGCGGGCGCGGGCATCACGCAGCACGCCATTACCTCCGCGCACGGCTCGACGCAGATCGAGGTCTCCGACCGTCAGGTCGCCGAGGTCCGGCAGGTCAAGGTGGACGGCAAGCAGCAGCTCACCATGCCGGAGGTCTACGCCGCCAACGTCAACAGCGTCGTGAGCATCAACGTGTCCACCACGACGAACGTCTTCGGCCGCACGACAGAGTCCGCCGCCAGCGGCAGCGGCTTTTTCATCACCAAGGACGGCTACATCCTCACCAACTATCACGTCATCGAGGGTGCGAGCACCGTCAAGGTCACGGCCTACGACGGCACGACCTATGATGCCGCCGTCATCGGCGGCGACGAGGATTACGACATCGCCGTCATCAAGGTCGAGGGCACGAATTTCCAGCCGGTCGTGATCGGAAAGTCCGGCAGCGTGCAGATCGGTGAGACGGTCGCCGCGGTCGGCAACCCGCTCGGCGAGCTGACCTTCTCGATGTCGCAGGGCATCGTCTCCTGCGTGAACCGCGCGATCAATGTGGACGGCAAGCCCTTCAACATGATCCAGGTCGATTGCTCCATCAACCCCGGCAACTCCGGCGGCCCGCTCTTCAACAGCTACGGCGAGGTCATCGGCATCGTGTCCGCGAAGTATTCGAGCTACTCCAACACCACCGTTGAGGGCATCGGCTTCGCCATCCCCATCGACGATGTGCTCGCCATGGTCAAGGACATTATGACCGACGGCTATGTGACCAACAAGCCTTACATTGGCATCACACCGCAGAACATGACCGCACAGATGGCGCAGCAGTACCGCTACGATGTCACGCAGGGCGTGTTCGTCTGCTCGGTCGAGCCGGGCAGCGCCGCGGAAAAGGCTGGCCTTCAGATGGGTGACGTCATCACCAAGATCGGCGACACGGCGATCAGCGACATGAACGACCTGAACGCCGCGAAGAAGTCTTACCGCGCGGGCGATACCGTGACGCTGACCATCTATCGCGCGGGTGGAACGAAGGAGGTCGAGCTGACCTTCGACGCCGTCCCGCAGACGCAGGAGACCGCGCAGGACAGCTCTCAGCAGCAACAGCAGGGCGGCAGCAACGGCGGCTATTACTACAATCCCTGGGATTTCTTCAATAGCTTCTTCGGCAACGGCTACTACGGCAGCAGCTATTCCGGCGAGAGCCGCGACGCAGCCTGAGCAAAACAGCATACGACATACCGGGGCGGCTCTTCGGAGCCGCCCTTTTTTGCCGCGTTTTGCCGCGCAAAAATAAGGACTTCCGCTTTTGGGAAAGCTGTGGTATAATTTT
>OGDF01003455.1_pt1 | contig 19415 bp, 24 predicted proteins | sample 1570141 | NCBI WGS metagenome assembly OGDF01 (sample SAMEA4370581, study PRJEB24528) | human gut metagenome | reverse complement strand
CATTAGATGGAAATATTGTCTTAACACCTAATTTTTTTAATAATATAAAAAAAGAAGATATAGACGAAAAAACTAAGAAAATGTTAGATGAAATGCATAAACAGAAAATATACATGTCAAACGAAATTTATGTAATTAATGTTGGGGGATATATTGGAGAAAGTACAAAAAATGAAATCGAGTATGCAAAAGCAAGAGGAAAAAGAATTTCTTATTTGGAAAGAATGAAATAAAATAATAATTTTAGGAGTTAATTATGGCGATAAAATATAAGTGGATTAAAAATTCTATACCGTTAAATGTACAAGTGAAGCAAGTATATGGAATTATTTTTTCAGATGATGGTAATATTGTTTTAAGAGTTGATAATAATAAATATAAACTAACAGGTGGAAAACCAGAAGACGAAGATATTAATTATTCAGAGACTTTAAAAAGAGAATGTTTTGAAGAATTAAATATTGAAATAACAGATATTTATTATTTAGGATATTTGTTAGTTGAGGAAGATGAAAGCAAATATGCTCAAGTTAGAATGATAGCAACAATTAAAAATATAGGTGAAGTTAGACCAGATTTGGATAACGGTAAAAAATATAAAAGATTCATGTGTTTGCAAAGAAATGTAAAAAAATATTTAAATTATAAAGATGCTGCAGGGAATATGGTGATTGATGATGCAATAAAATTAGCAAATGAAAAGTACAGTTTTAATCTGCAAAACAAAGAGTATTATATTTAACAAATTATAAGTTGTTATTCTAGATTAAATATATGCGTTAGAGGTATCAAAATGATATCTCTTTTTGTGACTTTTAAAAATAAATTTTGAAAATTTGTCCGATTTTTATATTTTTTAGCAGACCTTAATAGTAGAGGAATAATTTAAAATATCATTCATAAGATTAAACAAAACTAAAAAGGAGCAAAGAGAAAATGAAAAGCGGACAAAATGTAAATATACAAATCGAATATGGAAAAGAAAGTTTAAAAGAGATAATTACAAAATTACTAAAAGAACAATACATAAATTATATAACTATGAATGAAAAATAACGCTTATTTAAGGCTGACAATTATAAGAGAGCACGTTATAATCCAAGTATGCTTTAGATAGGCTATTTACTCTCGAAAAGTTCAAATTAAAATAACAATTCTTATTTGAACTAAAGAAGAGAGGTGAATTAAGTGAATAGGGTAAATAGTTATAGAAACATAAGAGTTGCAAAATACATAAGACTATCTCGTGAAGACGGAGATGACCGAGAAAGTGAAAGTGTAGAAAATCAAAGAGACATTATAGATAATTATATATTAGAACATAAAGAACTAATAGAAGCAGGAGAATATGTAGATGATGGTTATACGGGTACAAATTTTAACAGACCAGGATTTCAGAAAATGTTAAAAGACATAGAAGATGAAAAAATAGACTGCATAATAACAAAAGACTTATCAAGATTTGGAAGAGACCATATAGACACTGGATATTATTTAGAAAGATTTTTACCTGCGAATAATATAAGGTACATAGCAATTGGAGACAATGTAGATACAATCAAGCCGGATGGTTTACAATTTTTAACCTTTAAACTAAGCTTTAATGACTATTATGCACAAGATATATCAAATAAAATAAAAAGTGTGAAACAAAGAAAAATAGAAAAAGGAGAATATCAAGCAGGAATCCCACCATATGGTTATAAAAAAGATACAGAAATAAAAAATCATTTAGTACCTGATGAATATAGTTCACAAATTATAAAAGAAATATTTGATATGTATGTAAATAAAGGAATGTCTACAATAAAAATAGCAGATGAACTAAATAGAAGAGAAATAGAGCCACCAGCAATATATTTAAAAATACCGACATATATAAAAAAGCCTAGTAGCAATCCAAATGGAAAATATGTGTGGCTAAGAGCACAAATAGGAAAAATTTTAAGAAATGAAGTTTATCTTCGGCAGTGTAGTAGGAAGAAAATTTCAAAAAGTAAGCCATAAAATAGCAAAAGTAAGATGCACAAAAAAAGAAGAACATATTGTCCTAGAAAATATGCATGAACCAATTATAGATATTGAAACTTGGAATAAGGCACAAGATAAATTAAATGGATATACAAAGGTACGAAATAGAAAATATGACCATCCACTTAAAGGATTAGTATATTGTGGAGAATGCGAAAATAAAGCAACTATAAGATGTAGAGAAGAAAAAAGAAAAAATGGAACAGTTTGGAGAGCAACCTATTTTATTTGTTCTAAAAGAAATAATTATAGTGCATTATGTGATAATAAACAAATTTCAGCAAATTTAATCGAAGAAGCGGTAAATGAAAAAATAAGGAAAGAAATACAAAAAATAGATTTTTCAGAAAAAGAAATAAAACAGATATATGAACAAGCAGAAAAAGAAGCTAAAAGCAGAAATAATTTATTGCAAACAAAGCTACAAGAATTAAAACAAAAATTAAAAAATATAGAAAATGCAATTGAAGAAATATATCAAGATAAAATAAATAAAATTATACAAATAGAAGATTTTAAAATTATCTATGAAAAAAAGCAAAAAGAGAGAAATAAAATATTAAAAAAAATTAAAGAGATAGAGAAAGATCTAGAAGAAACAAATCAAAAATCCCCAAGAATAAATTTTAAAGAAATAAAACAAATTGCAAATGAGTTCTTAAAAATGGAAAAGCTAAATAAAATGATATTAGAAAAGTTAATTGAAAAAATAGAATTTGACAAAGAAAAAAATATAAAAATTAAATTCAAATTTCAAAAGCATCCTAACCTTAGGATGAAATAAAAATATTAAGAAGCGGTTAATCAATCGCTAAAAATTAGACATTAAGAAAGTAGGAAATCATACAGTGCACCATAAGAGTCTTCCTGATATTTCCGATGAAGAAATAAAAGATGAAGTTATGAAATTACACCAATCAATATATGAGAAAACAGGGTATGAAATGAAATATATAAGACCACCAAAAGGAGAATATAGTGAACGAACTTTAGCTGTAACAAAAGAACTTGGTTATACAAATGTAATGTGGACATTTGGTTATTTAGACTTTGATGAAAATGTCCAAAAAGGAACGGAATATGCTAAAAAGATTGTTTTAGATAATCTTCATAATGGAGAAATAATGTTATTACATGGAAACTCAAAAGATAATGCAAATGCTTTAGATAGTATTATTAAGGAAGCAAAAGCAGAAGGATATGAATTTAAATCACTTGATGAATTTGAAAGATAGGAGTGATAAAAATAAAAAATACAAGAAATAAAATCGAAAAGTTACTAGAGATTCCGGTAGAAGTAACTACTAATATACCCAAAATAACGTTAATAGGTTTTAATCAGTTAATGATTGAAAATTATATGGGAGTTATTGAATATGAAGAGTATTTAGTAAAAATAAATAGTTCTATTGGAATAATAATAATAGAAGGGAATAAAATGAATTTAAATCAAATAAATGAAAATGATGTGTTAATTAGTGGAGCAATTTCTAAAATATATCTTGAAAGTACAGAGGAGGAATAAGAAGACGTGAGTATAAAAAAGATAGAAGGCTATTTAAATGGATTTGTAAATATACATGTAGAAGGTTATTTTATAGAACGTTTTATTAATATGTGTAGAATACAAAAAATATACTTATGGAATATAGCAAAGAAAAATGATATATACTTAACTGTTAACATTGGGCTTAAAGATTTTAAAAAAATAAGAAAAATAGCTAAAAAAACTAAATGCAAAGTGGGCATTGACCGAAAAAAAGGAGTGCCCTTTTTTTTACATAAATATAAGAAGAGAAAGTTCTTTTTGGCAATGTTTTTAATAATTATATTAGCTTTATTTATATTATCAAAATTTATTTGGAACATAGAAATAAATATAACAGGAGACGATTTAACAGAAGATGAAATACTAAGTTCTTTAAATGAAAATGGACTATACATAGGTGAAAGTAAAAGAGATATAGATATAAAAGAAATTGTTAATAATATAAGATTAGCAAGAAGTGATATAGCTTGGATAGGAATAGAATTAAAAGGAACTAATGCAATAGTAGAAGTTGTAGAGGCAGAAGAAAAACCAGAAATTATAGCTCAAGATGAATATTGTAATATTGTATCAGATAAAGAAGGGAAAATTGTAAAAATAAATGCTAACACAGGAACTGCAATGGTAAAACCTGGAGATGTCGTAAAAGAGGGGACTTTGCTAATTGGTGGCTGGATGGAAGGAAAGTATACTGGAACCAGATTTGTTAGGGCTACAGGAGAAATAGAGGCTGTAGTATGGTACACTGAAAAAGAAACTGTAAACTTTAAAGAGACTAAAGTGGAAAAAACAGGAAATATGGAGGAAAAATATGCAATAAATATAAATAATTTTAGAATAAATTTCTATAAAAGGCTTTCAAATTTCGAAAAATATGATACAATATATGCAACTAAAAAATTAAAATTATTTTCAAATTTCTATATACCCGTAGAGTTAATCGAATGTAATAATTCTGAAATAAAAGAGTATGAAATTAACTATAGCGAGGAAGAGGCAAAGGAAGAAGCAAAAAGAAGAGCTGAAGAAAAGTTAAACCAAAAAATAACAAATAAGGACAATATAAATAATGTAACAGTAAATTATACAATAAAAGATGATGCAGTGGAGGCAGAGGTAACATATGAAGTCTTTGAAAATATAGGAACTAATGAAAAAATAGTATTTTGAAAGGATGATAAACATGGAGCAAAGAAGTCTTAGAGTAGTTAGCACAAATAAAAATTTTTTCACAAAATTAACAAATACTATAAGTAGATTATTAATACCAACTAAATTAGGTATTAATGGAATAATGATTTCTATAAAAAGAAGTAGTTTAGTAAAAGCATTTGAAGCATATAAAAACGAAAACAAGGACGAAGCTAAAAAGGAAAATTTGTCTAAAAAATATGAAGATGCATACACTTTATATTTAGAAGCAATAGATAAATATATAATGGACTCGATTTATAAAAAGGTAAAAAATGGTACAGCTACAGAATTCGAAAAAGATGCACTTTCAAACTATTATGAGGTAATTCACTTAAAACAAACAGAATACTTGGAGTATAAATACAAAAAACAACAATATCTATTACAGTTAGATTATCAAACATTAAAATCAGAAGAAAACAAGATAATTCCTAAATACGAAAGATTCTATAGTGTAAAAATAGAACAATTATATAAGGGGGTTTTAAAACACTATTCTATTCAACTTGCAGATAATTTAACATATCAAGATAAAAATATTATATATGATAAAATATTTACTCTATTAGAAGATTATATAACAGAAGTACTACCATTAAAACTTAAATTAGATGATAGTAATATGTATAAAAATATAATTTCACAATATGAAAAATTTGATAGATTTACAGTTGGAAAGTTGGATGTTAAAGACACTATAGAAAAGAGAATGATTTTATTAGGAATAAGTAGACAATTATTTACACATAGTTTGCCACTAGTTGTTGCAGAACAATGCTATGTAAAAATATTAAAAGATTTAAGGCAAATTATTATTTCTACCAAAATAGCAAGTAAGAAAGAAGCAGCATATAAATTGTTAATAGAGTTAATAGAAGACTATAATATTAGACTTCTTTCTACTAAAATCTATTGGGACAAACCATCAGATAGAGAAGAATACAAATTATTCTGGAATGAATATAAAAAATTACAAAAAAGTAAAGAAGAAGATTTAGAAAAATACGAGAAACAAAAAGAAGTATTATTTATAAAAGCAGATTTGAAAAAGCTACAAGCAGCTAGAAGAGATTATTCAAAAATAGTAGATTTTTATAAAGCTAAACTAGTAGAATTAGGGGCAATGAGAGAAATAAAAAATAAATGTAAAACTTCAGAAAAAATATATTCAAGAATCAAAAGACAAGAAAAAAAAGAGATTGGGTAAATAAACAGAAAGGATATAGAAAATGAAGTATACAGATATAGAATATTTAAATGTGGAGCCTAATGATATATATTCAAACTTAACTGAAAAAGTTATAAATAAATGTTTCGAAACAGAAAATTTAACAGATAAAAATATAACTATAAGTATTATTTTTACAACACCAATCGATATACAAGCATATAATAAAGAATATAGGAATATAGATAGAGCAACAGATGTTTTATCTTTTCCTATGTTCGAAAAAGATGAAGTAGAAAAATTACAAAAAGAAAAAAGCATCGTGCCAGAAGTATTAGGAGATATTATTATTAATCTAAGTCAGGTTAAAATGCAAGCTGATGAATATGGTCATAGTTTTGAAAGAGAATTAGCTTATATGCTAGTACATGGTTTTTATCATTTAATGGGGTATGATCACATAAAAGAAGATGATAAAAAAGTAATGAGGGAAAAAGAAGAAAAAGTACTAAAAGATTTAAATATTAATAGGGAGTAATTATGGACAAAAAGAAAGATAGCAGATTATATAATAAAAATTTTATAGAAGCATGGAAAAATGCTTTTTCTGGTATAGCACATGGCTTTAAAACCCAAAGAAATTTAAAAATTCAGTTAGTAGCAGGAATTGTTGTAATAATACTAGGAATCATATTAAAAATAAGTAATGCAGAATGGGCAATATTAATGCTTTCTGTATTTTTAGTTCTAGGAACAGAGATGATGAATACTGCGGTAGAAGCAGCTGTCGATCTATGTACAGAAGAATACCATGAAAAGGCGAAAATAGCAAAAGATGTAGCAGCAGGGGCAGTTGTATTAACAGCCTTAAATGCTGTAATAGTTTCTTATTTTTTATTTGCTGACAAAATTGTTCAATTATTTAAATAATGGATAAGAGAGGAATAAAATGAGTAGTAAAGGGAAAAGAACCAAAACAAAGCACAAAAGTAAAAAAATGCCAATAATTTTTGTAATAATAATTTTAATATTAGCAATAGCAGCAGGACTGTATTATTATTTTTTCGTGTATAATCAAGATAAAGAAAACCCAACTGTAGACTTAGGTGTAGGCGAGGGATTAAAAGAAGAAGAACCAGAGCAACCTAAAAGTATATTTGAGGGGAACGATAGACCTATAGCAGTTATGATAGATAATCATAAAGGGGCATGGCCACAAGTTGGTTTAAATAGTGCATATAGTGTTTATGAAATAATTGTAGAAGGTGGAGAAACAAGATTAATGGCTCTTTTTAAAGGAGTAGACTTAGAAAAAATAGGACCTGTACGTAGTGCTAGGCATTATTTCTTAGATTATGCATTAGAAAATGATGCAATTTATGTTCATTATGGTTGGAGTCCGAAAGCACAATCAGATATTTCTTCACTAAACGTAGATAATATTAATGGAATAACAGAAAGCTCAGATAGTTTTTGGAGAATAAAACAAAAGTCATCACCACATAATGTGTTAACAAGTATAAAGGACATTTTAGAGATAGCGAAAAATAAAAAATATGATACAACATCGGATAAAGCAAGTGTGCTAAATTATACATTTGATGAAGTCAATTTAGAAGATGGAATAGTTGCAAACACAGTAACTATACCATATTCAGATTTACATACAACAAGCTATAAGTATGATCCAGAAACTAAAAGATATACAAGGTATGCAAGAGGCGAAAAACAAACCGATATGGAAACTGGAGAAGCAATTACTACTAAAAACATAATAGTTACATTTGCTAAAAATACTCCGCTAAAAGATAACGAAAATAAAGATAGACAAGATTTGGATGATGTTGGTACAAATGATGGTTATTATATAACAAATGGTAAAGCTATAAAAATAAAATGTATAAAGAATACTAGAAGTTCTCAAACTATATATAAAGACTTACAAGGAAACGAAATAAAAGTAAATGATGGAAATACATTTTTTAATATATGTCCAATAGATAGCAATGTAACTTTCGAATAAGAAACTTTGATTATAAATGGTAAAACGAAAGTATTTATAAAGACTAGTTTTATAGCTAGTCTTTTATTAATTCTAAAAGTATGATAAAATATTTTCGAAATAAATTTGATAAGTACTAAGTTTCTACAAAAAAATAATTTTAGATATGTTAATATAGATAAATAGAAAGGAATGAGCAGATGGCAGAGTTTAAATCAGGATTTGTTGCAATTATAGGAAGGACTAATGTTGGTAAATCTACACTTATAAATAAATTGGTAGGAGAAAAAGTTGCAATAACAGTAAATAAATCACAAACAACTAGAACAGCAATAAGAGCAATAGTAAATAGAGAAAATTCACAAATAATTTTTATAGATACTCCGGGGGTACACAAACCAAAAACAAAATTAGGAGAAACAATGTTAGAAACAGCATATGAAATTGCAGAAGATGTAGATATTATTTTATTTATAGTAGATTGTTCAAAAAAAGAAATAACAAAAGGTGATAGAATAATATTAGAAAAAATAAAAGAAATAAATAGAAAAACTATTTTAATACTAAATAAAATTGATTTAATACAAAAAGAAGATATTTTAAAAGTTATAGATATGTATAGGAAAGAATATGAGTTTGAAGAAATAATTCCAATTTCTGCTCTTAATAACAAAGGAGTAACTACTATCTTGGATGCGATAGAAAAAAATCTAAAACCGGGTCCTGCATATTATGACATAGATGAATATACAGATCAAACATCAAGACAATTAGTAGAAGAAGTAATTAGGGAAAAAGCGTTAAAATTTTTAAGCGAAGAAGTACCACATGGAATATATGTAGAAGTAGAAAAAATGAAATTAAGAAATACAACAAAAGGAGAAGAAATTTACGATGTTGATGCAACTATTTATTGCTTAAGAAACTCACATAAGGGAATTATAATAGGCAAAAATGGTGCAATGCTAAAACGTATTGTAACAAGTGCAAGAATGGAACTAGAAAAAATGCTAGGAACAAAATTAAATTTAAAAGTATGGGTGAAAGTAAAAGAAGATTGGCAGGATAAAGATAGCATAGTAAAAAAATTTAAATTCAACTAATTGAATAAAAAAACATAAAATACAAAAGATAATACAAAGGAGATGATTTCATGTTTAAACAAATAGCTTGGAACACCTTTAAAAAAACAGGAAATATAAATACATTCATGGAATTTAAACAATTAAGAGATTTAGAAAAGAAAATAGAGGAAGAAAAGAATGGGAACAATAAAGACAAAAGGAATTATATTAGTTGAACGTAATATGGGTGATTTTGATAAAATGTTAACAATGTTAACACCAGGACTAGGAAAGATTTCTTGTGCTGCCAGGGGAGCGAAAAGATTTAGAAGTTCGCTCCTTGTTGGTAGCCAATTTTTATGTTTTGGAGATTATATATTATATAAAACTAATTCCACATATTATATAAATTCTTGTGAACCGATAGAAATTTTTTATAATATAAGGAAAGATTTAAAAAAACTAGAATATGCATCATTTATTTCTAAAATAATAATCGATGTTACAAATGAAAATGAGAATTCTTATAGAATTTTACAATTATATCTAAATACTTTATATATGATATCTGAAACAGATAAAGAGTTAGAATTTATTTTAGCAATATTTAAAATGAAACTAGTAAGTATATTAGGATTTGCTCCTAATATTAGAATGTGTGGAAATTGCAATAAAACGGAAGACTTAGAATTTTTTAGCTTGAAACAAAATGGATTTAAGTGTAATATATGTGGAAAACAAGATACAAGTTGTATTCATATGAGCAAATCAACAATGCAAGCGATAAAATATATTGTAATGTCACCACCTAAAAAAGTATTTTCGTTTAACATAGGAGAAGATGCTACAAAAGAACTAGAGCTAATAGCTAAATTATACTTAAATGATAAGCTAGAAAAAGATTATAAAATGGAAAATATTTTCTAATAGTGTATAAAAAAACAAAATAAACTTGAAAAAAAGCTTTTTACCATATATAATAAATTTACAACAAAAGAAAGCAAAATAATTGAGAGGAGAGATTTTTATGAATATAAAAGTTGTAGGAAAGGATTTAGAAGTTACAGACGCAATTAGAGATTATTCAGAAAAGAAAATGGAAAAATTAACAAAATATTTAGAGGACTTTGATGGAACAGTTACGATAAAAGTAGAAGGAAATGAACAAATAGCAGAAACAAGAGTTTCTTACCAAGGTATTACATATAAAGCAGTAACAGCACATAAAGACTTATATGCTTCTATAGATAAAAATATAGATATACTAGAAGGACAAATTAGAAAAACAAAAACAAAAAGAGAAAGATTAAACAAAGAAGCAACAATCAGAGCATCTCAAGAAGAAGAACAAACAGAACCAGAAAATGAAATAATAAAAGAATTATATTATGAAATTAAACCAATGACACCAGAAGATGCAAAATTAAAATTACAAGAAAACAAAGGTAACACATTTTTAACATTTGTTAATTTAGAAAATGGTAAAGTAAATGTTATTTATAAGTTAAAAGATAATAAAAATTATGGTTTAATAGAACCAGAAGCATAAATAAAAGGGATTTTAAGAACATACCGGGATTTAGGGACGTTCTTCTAATCCCGTTTTTTGTTTTAAAAATAAAAATAACGGATTCTAGATTTTCTAACATAAAGCATGTTTAAAAATTCTTGAATCCGTTAAAAAACGTTTGAAATGGAAACTATCTATTTAACATTTCGTTTTCATATTTTTGAACCATTTTCTTAACCATGTTTCCACCTATTCTACCAGCGTCTCTTGAAGAGATATCACCATTATATCCTTCTTTTAAGTTAACACCAACTTCAGAAGCTACTTCATATTTGAATTTATCTAAAGCGTTCATTGCTTCAGGAACTAATTTTTTATTTGAATTTGAATATGCCATTTTAAATTTCACCTCCTAGGATTGTAAAAAAATTCGTTGAAAAGTACTTTGCCTTTTCAATATATATGATGTGTAAAACAGAAAAAAATATTCTGGAAAAAATTTGTAAATTAAAAAGATATATATTGTAAAAAAATTGATAATAATATATAGTATTGTAGTGAAAAGTAGAAAGGAATAAAATTATGTATAAATTAATAACAATTGACTTAGATGGAACTTTGCTAAATAGGTATGGAGAAGTTACAGAATATACTAAAAATATAATAAAACAAGTAACGCAAAAAGGAATTTTGGTTGTTTTAGCATCTGGAAGGATTTCGGAGTCAGTTCTTACAATAGCAAAAGAAATAGGTGCAAATAAGTATTATATTTCTGGTAATGGTTCTGTATTATATGATATGAAGAAAAATGAAATTTTATATGAAAATTATTTAAATAAGGAAAAGGTTTTAGAAATAATAGAATTATGCGAAAAAAACAGTATTTATTATAATATTTATACAGAAAGTTCTGTTATAGCTAAATCTCTAAATTATAATGTTGCATTTTATAATTATGAAAATACCAAAAAGAGTAGTGATAAAAAAACAGAGATAAATATAGTAGAAGATGTTTATGACTATGTAAAGAAATTAAATACAAATAAATTTTTAAAAATGACAATATGTGATGAAAGCAAGATTGTATTTTCTAGTATATTAAGAAAGCTAAAGAATATATCAAACATAGATGTTTTAGAGGTTTCTCATATGTCGCAGAAAAAAATAAAAGCTGGGACAAAAGAAATTTCTGTGGGCTATTATTACACAGAAGTTAGTAGTAAGAATGTAGATAAATGGTATGCAATAGAAGAAATTATGAAATTAGAAAATATAGAGCAAGAAGAAGTTATGTCTTTTGGTGACAATAATAATGACATACTTATGATAAAGAATGCAGGACTGGGAATTGCTATGGGACACAGCAATGAACAAGTGAAAAAAGTAGCTAATTTTATAACAAAAACAAATGATGAAGATGGAGTAGCAAAAGCGCTGGAAAATATTGTACTGTAATGTTACTACAATATTACAAAAATATTATATTTAGATTACGAAATGGTTGTATATATTGTTTTAAAAGGTAGAGTGTTGTAAAATAAAATCAGATTATATTGAATTTTAAATATTTAAGGAGGAATAATAAATGGCTTCAAATCCAATGCAAAGACAAAAAAGAGTATCATTTTTATTAGGAATGTTAGTAATGTTAATTATAGCGGCAATAGTAATAGCTTTACTATTTATGCAATTAATTAACTTAAAGAAAGAACAAGATGCAATAAAAGCAGCAGAAAGACCTGTCTATGTTGTTACAGAGGATGTTTCTTCTGGTTCGGGAATACAAATTACTGCAATAGAGGGAGATATATCAAGAGAACCTAATATAACATCAGATGTTGCAGATGCTTCAGTAGTTCCAGAAAATGTAGCAACTGCATCTGATTTTTATTCTGATGAAGGACAAACACAAGCAAGATCAGATTTAGTAGCAAAAATAGACTTGAAGGCTGGAACAATTTTAACAAAAGATATGTTAACAACGAGTTCAGAACAAGTTACAAACGATTTAAGAAAACAAGAATATAATATGTTATCATTACCAACAGATTTAGTTGATGGTGATTTTGTAGATGTTCGTATACGTTTTGGTAATGGACAAGATTACATAGTTGTTTCTAAGAAACAAGTATCAATTCCAGAAATTGCAGGAGCACCAGCAGAAGGGGTAATAAATATAAACTTATCAGAAGATGAATCAATTGCAATGTCAAGTGCAATTATAGAACTTTACCAATTAAAAGCAGTAGAAATGTATGTATCAAGATATACAGATCCAGGAATGCAAGTTGCTGCAACACCAACATATCCAGTAAGTGCAGAAGCACTAAACCTAATGGATGCAAATCCAAATATAGTAGACGAAGCAAAAGCAGCTATAGCAAGCAGATATAATCGTAATTTAAGAGAAAATTATATTAATAATCAAATAAATAATGTTGATGCAGAAGAAAGAAAATCTAACCTAGAATCTTCTGTAGAAGAACACATTACACAACAAAAAGAATTAAGACAACAATATTTACAATCACTTGAAGATGCAGCTGCAGCAGACGCAGCTGCTGCAAGTACAACTACTAATACAACAAGCACAGAAACAAGTAATTAATTATAATTAGGAGGAAATATGAAAAAAGTAGGATTTGTAGGAGCTTTTGATAAAACTGATTTGTTAATTTATATTGCAAAAATTCTAACTGTATTAGGTAAAAGAGTATTAATTGCAGATGCAACAATTACCCAAAAAGCCAAATATGTTGTACCTGCATTAAATCCTACTTTGTCTTACATAACAGAGTTCGAAGAAATAGATATTGCAGTTGGATTTAAAAATATAGAAGGAATAGCAGAATACACAAATAGAACTGTAGATACATTAGAATATGATTATATATTATTAGATATAGATAATGCTGAATGTGCAATAAATTTTAAAATAGATAAAGCAGTGCATAATTTCTTTGTAACATCTTTTGATACATATGATGTAAGAAGAGGGTTGGAAATTCTAAATGGATTTCCAACTCCGATAAAAATGACAAAAGTACTATTCTCAAAAGAAGTTACAAAAGAGGATGATGATTATTTAAATTACTTATCATTAGGCTCAAAAGTTATGTGGGAAGATGATAGAATATATTTTCCGTTAGAAATGGGAGATAAAACTGCAATTATAGATAACCAAAAAGTATCAAAAGTTAGATTCGAAAACTTAACTAGCATGTATAAAGATGGCATGGAATTTATAGTTGCTAAAATAGATCCAAAACTTCAAGGGCCAACAGTAAGAAAAATAATGAAAGAAATTTAAGCATAAAAGGAGAGTAAAATGGCTATAGTATCTTTTTGGTCAGAAGATGATAAAGAAACAGGACAAACATCAACAGCAATTGCTGTGGCTACTCAAATGGCTATACAACATAATAAAAAAGTATTGCTAATTTCCACATATGAAAATAATAATGAAATAGAAGCTGCATATATAAGGCCACAAGCACAAAAAAATAATTTATTATCTTTACTAAATTTAACTAAAAAATCAGTAGGGCTTGAGTCTGGAGTTACAGGACTAATGAAAATAGAAGGAAGTAATAAATTGTCTCCAGAATTAATAAAAGACTATACAGGAATAATTTTTAAAGATAGATTAGAAGTATTATCAGGATATGATGGAGTAGAAACACCTACGATAGATGCGTTTTATGTATCTTTAATAAAAAAAGCAAGCATGGTATATGATATTGTAATTGTCGATTTAAAAAAAGGAATAAATCAATTATCACAAGATATTTTAATTGTGTCAGATATTGTCGTTTATGGAATGACTCAAAAACGTCACTCTATCGAAAAATATGCGACATCCAGAAAAGATGGATATACTTCAAAAATGTATAATATTGTTGGATATATTGGAAGATATGATAAATTTTCTAAATATACACAAAAAAACATCTTAAGAACTATAAAAACTAAAGATTCGCTATTTCCAATAGTATACAATACTTTGTTCTCTGATGCATGTGATGAGGGCATGGTTGTAGAATATTTCTTAAAAATGCAGACAATATCAGAAAAAGATAGGAATGCAAAGTTTTTAAATAATGTAAAAGAGCTAATACAAGGAATTTTATATAAAATAGATGAAATGCAAATGATGAAATAAGTTAAGGAAGGAGTTTCAAAGATGATTCTTAATATTGTATTAATACTAGCTGTTGCCTTAGTATTTGTATATTTAGTATATAGAAATATACAAAAGAAAAAGAATGCAGAAGTAGAAAAAATGGTAGATGTTGATGATCAAACATATACTTTACAAAAGATGACAGATTTTATCAAGAAAAGACTTGATGAAATTACTAAAATAAATTTATATGACTTAGGGCTAACAGAAGAAGAATTAAAAAGAAGAAAGAACAAGAAATATGAATTAAAAAAGGCTTTAAAAGGCTGTACATATGGAGATGTTAATGATAAGAAATACGTAAAAGAATTAATTTATGACATACTTTCTAAAGAGTATGGAGTAGATGAAACAAACATATCAAAATCAATTCCTTTTGATATTCCTTCATTACTTACGCCACAAGACAAATTTGATATTATTATATATATGTATAAAAAAGAGTTTGGATATGAGGCTTTAACAGAATTAATAAAGAAATATGAATTAGATACATTAAAGTATGTGGCAGGAGATGCTAAGCCTTGTTATGTAATAACAGAGGATGAAATAAATGATATTTTTGAAAGAGAAGGTTTTGTACTTACTTTCTCAGACAAATTAAATATAGTTGTACAAAGAATATATCAACACTATAAAGGATATAGCTCTATAGATGAAGTAAGAGATATGAATATAGATGGTGTATCTGGTGGGGTATCTGGACTTCCAGAGAGTTTCTTAAGCCAAGTCGCACAAACAGATGGTGATTATTTAAATGAAGTTATGGAGCACAAAGTACCACGTGCCTGTGATAGTATTTGGATATTCTTCCAAGGTAAATCTATACGTTTAGCTTTTCTTTCTTTTGGTTCAGAAGCAGAACTAAAAAGAGTTTGTCAAAATATATATAAGTATAATAACCCAGGACAATTATCAGATACAAATGGTTATAAGATTAACGAAATGAAAGATGGTTCTCGTGTCGTTGTTGTTAGACCAAGTTTCTCTGAAACATGGGCATTCTTCGTAAGAAAATTCGACGTAAAACGTGCAACGCTAGAACAATTAATTACAATACCTGGAAAAGATGATGCAATAGCATTATTAAAATATTTAGTAAAAGGAGCTCGTATAATTTCGCTTACTGGTGAGCAAGGTTGTGGTAAAACAACAATGCTTATGGGTATGATAGAAAATATTTATGAAACAATGAACATAAGGGTTCAGGAAACTGCATTCGAGCTTCACTTAAGAAAAATATATCCTACAAGAAATATTTTAACATTTAGAGAGACAGAAACAATTTCTGGACAAGAAGGTTTGGACGTTCAGAAAAAGACTGATGGTTCTGTTAATATCATTGGTGAGGTTGCAACTGACCCTGTTGCATCTTGGATGATTCAAGCAGCTCAAGTTGCTTCTAAATTTACATTGTTTACACACCATGCTAAAACATTCCCAGACCTAGTTACAGCATTAAGAAACTCAATGCTTAGAACGGGTGTGTTCACAAACGAAAAAACAGCAGAAGAACAAGTTGTTCAAGTTTTAAACTTTGACATTCACCTAGTAAAAGACTTTAGAGGTAGAAGATACATAGAAAGAGTTACAGAATGTATACCTGTAGAAGAAAAGAATGAATATACATTTGATTTTAGAAATGAAAAAACATTAGAAGGAAAATTTGAGAAATTCTTTGATAATGCAACACATTATTTTACAAAGATAACAAATAAACAATTATATACATATAGAAACATTATGGAATATCATGATGGTGAATATGTTATAACAAATAAAATTACAGACCATAACATACAAGAAATGAGACTAAATATGGATGACAAAGATTTAGCAGAATTTGATAAGTTTGTAGAAGACCATTGGGGAACTTCAAAAACAACTTCAACAAATACAGAAGAAATAAAAACTGTTAGAAGAGCAGGAAGACCAAGAAAGACAAAAGAATAATAAGAAAGGGGTGTAAAAACCTTAATGTCAGATGATGTATTATTATATCTACTTATAGGGATAGGTGTTGTTTTTCTAATAATAATCATTGCTTATTTGCAAATTAGAAAAAAAATGCAAAGTTCCCAATACAAACAATTACAGCAATTAAGAAGAGGAACACAGAAATCAGCGTTTTCTGCAGATATTATATTTCAAAGGCTATATTTACAATATAGAAAAATACCACTTATAAAGCGTTATTTGTTAAAACTACGCAGAAGATTGGAAATTTTAAATATAGACGATGAATATTTAACAAGAAAACAAGCTTCACAAATATTAACAAAAGGTTTATTAATTGTTATACCTCTTACTATTGTTATTATATGGCTTACGTACAGTAATGTACTGCTATTAGGAATTTTAATAATCTTTGAAATATTCATAATGGACAGCATGATAGATGGAATGGTCGATAAAATCGATAACAATTTGTTAAAGCAACAGATCAATTTCTTTGGAGAAATAAGACATGCTTACCACGAATTTAATATGGTAGAAGAAGCTATATATCAAACTGCACAAGATAACGAACTAGAAGTATCTAGACAAGCAGAAAAAATCTATGAAATACTAATTTCTGATGATCCAGAAATGGAATTAGAAAAATACTATGATGTAGCACCAAATAGTTATTTAAAGGAGTTTGCAGGAATTTCTTATCTAACAAAAGAATATGGTGATAGAAAACAAAATGGAGCTTCTTTATATCTAAAGAACTTAAATAACATAACACAAGAAATGCAACTTGAAATATTAAAAAGAGATAAATTAGATTACGTTTTTCAGAGTTTATCTGTAATTTCTATCGTGCCAATGCTATTTTTGGAAATGATAAAGAACTGGTCTGTTAGCCAATTCGCATTTACAAAAAGCTTTTATATGGGAAAAGCTGGTATGATAGTGCAAATTTTAGTAATAGTTTTAACATTTATATGTTATACACTTACTAGAAAATTAAAAGATAATGGTTCAGTTAATACAAAAACGCAAAACACAGAAAATCCATGGCAAGAAAAATTATATAGAAAGAAACCAATTAAGAAATTTGTTGATTTATTTATTCCTAAAGAAGGAACAAGAGATTATAGAAAACAAAAAGAATTATTAAAAGATGCAGCGTCACCACTTAAACTTTCTTGGGTGTATGTAAATAGAATTGTATTATTTATAGTTGTATTTATAGCATCAATACTTATTATGATATACTTGCATAAATTACAAGTTGATTATATATATACAGAGCCAACAACAGATTATGATTTGATGGGGGCTATGGATGAAACCGACGAACAAAAAGCAATGGAAACTACAAAAATTGATAATGTGTTCTTAGATATGTTTAGGGGAAATTTAAAAGCTACTCAAGATGATATATTACGAGCAATGAGAAGATCTAAATATTATGAAGGGGCTACAGATGATACATTGGCAACAGACTCTGAAAGAGTTTATGGAAAATTGCAGACGGTTAATGGAGAATATCTAAAGTGGTTCGAAATATTAATTGGATTGGTATTTGGACTGATTGGATATGCTTTCCCAATATTACTTTTATTATTCCAAAAGAAAATGAGACAGATGGAAATGGAAAACGAAGTAATGCAGTTCCAGACAATTATATTAATGCTTATGAGAATTGAAAGAGTAAATGTTGAAATGATTCTAGAATGGTTAGAAAGATATTCAAATATATTTAGAGAACCAATTAGTAAATGTGTTAATAACTATGAAGCTGGAGCATGGGAGGCTTTAGAACAATTAAAAGAAGATGTATCATATCAAGATATGATAAGAATTGTAGAAAGTCTTCAAGCAGCGGTAGAGAAAATACCGATTGTTGAAGCATTTGATGAACTAGATACAGAAAGGGATTATTACCAAGCTAAAAGAAAAGAATCTAATGATAGATTAATAGCAGGCAAAGGTTTAATCGGAAAAGGTATAGGTTTTGCACCTATGGTATGTATGTTTGTTGGATACTTAATTGTACCATTAGTATTTATAGGACTAACAAGTATGTCAAGTTCATTCTCTACAATGTCTGCAATGTAAGGAAAAGGAGTATAGTGTATGGAAAATGCAGCAAAAGCATTATCAATTGCTGGAGGAGTCTTAATTGCAGTTATGCTTGCAGTACTAGTATATTATGTATTTACTCATTGGGGTGATAGCCAAAGAGCTAACCAAGAAGATATAGAAATTCAGCAAGTAGAAGATTTTAATAAAAGTTTTTTGTCATATGAGAAAGTTTTATATGGTAGTGAATTATTAGGTCTTGTAAACAAGATGAGTGACTATAACATTAGTGACGACGTAACATATTCTGGTTATAGTACAATGAGTTTAAGTATGAAAATTACAGATAGGACAACCGGAAATTTATTTTCATATGGGACTTATAATTTAACAACTATAAGTAATGACATAAATACTATTATGAATAAAACTGTAAATTCAAGTAAATATAAAGGTCAGATTTCTGATTCTCAATGGGAATATCTAGCAAAAGCAAGTACAAGTTCAAAATTTAATGAGTTATGTACAGAGCTAAAAATTCCAAATTCTATAAATAGAGATCAATTAAAGGTTGATGCGGCAGAATATTATAAATATGTTCAATTTAAAAGAAAGAAGTTTAAACATATAGGAACAGAATTTTCAAATGATGGTAGAGTAAGTAAGATGTCATTTGAAGAAACCAACTAATTTAGTAAAG
>OGDF01003447.1_pt1 | contig 19440 bp, 16 predicted proteins | sample 1570141 | NCBI WGS metagenome assembly OGDF01 (sample SAMEA4370581, study PRJEB24528) | human gut metagenome | reverse complement strand
TCAAAACTCAAAACTCAAAATTGTAAAAATGATTTTCTTAAAACTGTTTATTATATTCACGAAGATTGGCACGTTCAACTTCGGTGGCGGCTACGCCATGCTGTCGCTCATACACAACGAGACGGTTGTGAAGAATGCCTGGCTCACCAACTCTGAGTTTACGGACATCGTTGCCATCAGTCAGTCGACGCCGGGTCCGATCGGCATCAACGCCGCTACATACGTAGGCTATACGGCGGTGCTCAACCAGGGCTATCCCGAGTGGATGGCGATGATAGGCTCTGTGCTGGCGTCGCTCTCCATCATCTGGCTGCCATTCTTCATCATGATACTCATATCGAGATACCTCATGACCCACCGCGACTCGAAGGTGGTGAAGAGCGTGTTCGCCGGTCTGCGCCCAGCCATTGTGGGCTTGATAGCAGCCGCATCCTTGCTGCTTATGACCAAAGACAACTTCGGCTCGCCGAAAGACGAGCCGATAGGTTTCGGTATCAGCGTTGCGCTCTTTGCCGTAACGTTCTTCCTGACACGCTACCGCAAGACCAATCCGATACTGGTTATGCTGTGTTGTGGTGTGCTGGGCCTGCTTGTGTTCTAAGCGATAGGACAGCGCAGGTGGCGCATCTCGTGTCCGCCCCACATGGCGTCGTTGCAATACTCGAAGCCCACCGAACGATATAGACGCTCGGCGTTTGGGTTGCCCTTATCGACGAGCAGCGCTGCAGGCAGATTGAGGCTTGCGGCGTGCTCGGTGGCACGTTTCAGCAGTTGGCGTGCTATGCCGCGGCGACGATATTCGGGATAGATAGCCAGCGAGTCGAGATAGAACTCGCCCGCTTCGGTCTCGTCGTCCATCTGCGAGTAGTCCAGCTGGAGCTGCTTCAGCGCTTCTTCCTGGAAGCGGCGGCGCAGGCGGTGAAGGTCGGCTCCGTTGTAGCCCACGATGGCTCCGGCTACCGGTGCGTACTCCACGTTGCCCTCCGTAGCCTCCTCGTCAACAGCCACGAAGGCGTTGCGCCAACTGTACTGCGAGTCGTCCATCAGAACGAGGTCGAGCATCATGTGATAGAAATCGTCGAGCGTATGCTCCTTGCCTGCCAGATACTGGCAGCAATCTTCCGTCATCGCCGTCATTATGAGCTGAGCGATGTCGGCTGCGTGTGCTGGTGTTGCTGGAATAATAGTCATACAAGTAGTTTCTTTTTCCGACAAATTTAAGCAAAACTCGCCGAACCTACAAATATTTTTACTTATATTAAGAGGTGTGCAGCAGGTTGACCGGCGACGGAGTGGGGAAATAAATCCGCTGAAACACTTGTTTATATGGATTTAAATGCCTAACTTTGCAAAAACAATCAAACCATTTTTGTTAAACACGGAGGGCAGAGCATGGCGTCGGGCAAGTCTGGGTGAGACTTCGCAAAGGCTATCAAGGTCTGCTTTGCTCCTGTCGTAGCAGAAACGGTAGCATATTGAAAAACAATAGATAAAGACAGATGAATGAGAATTCCGGCAGCAGGAACAGTGTCGGGATTCTTGTTTTTTTGTTGTAGTAAAGAAAAAACATTAATAAAACAAACAAAGAAATCATGGCTTACATGTCACAAGAAGGCTACGACAAGCTCGTTGCCGATTTGAAACAGCTCGAATCAGTAGAGCGTCCGAAGGCTTCTGCAGCTATTGCTGAGGCTCGCGACAAGGGCGATTTGAGCGAGAATGCTGAGTATGACGCCGCTAAGGAGGCTCAGGCTCATCTCGAAGAGAAGATAAACCGTCTGAAGGTTGCTATCGCCGAGGCGAAGATTATCGATACATCGCGTCTTAGCACAGATACTGTGCAGATTCTGTCGAAGGTGGTGATGACAAACCTCGCCAACAAAGCAAAGATGTCCTACACCATCGTGAGCGAGAGCGAGGCTAACCTGCGTGAGGGCAAGATCTCTATCTCTACACCTATCGCTCAGGGCCTGCTCAACAAGAAGGTGGGCGACGAAGTGGAGATCAAGATTCCGCGCGGCACTATCCACCTGCGCATTGATAGCATCTCTTTCGAATAAAATAGGGTGTGGTAGCACCGCATCAGATATTGGAAAAATTGCCTCATTGGGCGCTCAAAATACGTTCGAAGCCAGAAACCGCAGACCTGGAGTCTGAGGTTTCTGGCTTTTGCGTATATAAAAATATGTGTGAATGCGTGTGCTTGTCCGTTTTTTTCACTAATTTTGTAGAAATAAACTTTTAAAACCTATTGTTATGGATATATTCTCAAAAATCGCCGCAGGCGAGATTCCCAGCTATAAGTGTGCTGAGAGCGAACAGTTCTACGCTTTCCTCGATATCAACCCGTTGGTGAAAGGCCACACACTCGTCATTCCGCGCCGCGAAGTGGACTACATCTTCGACATGGAGGACGACGAGATAGCCCAGTACCAGGTGTTTGCAAAGAAGGTGGCTGTAGCCATCAAGCGCGCTTTCCCATGTATCAAGGTGGGCGAGGCTGTGCTCGGACTCGAAGTGCCACACGCTCATATCCATCTCATCCCGATGCAGTCGGAGAAGGACATGCTCTTCTCTAACCCGAAGCTGAAGCTCTCGGAAGAGGAGTTCCGCGAGATAGCCGACAAGATTTACACCGAGTTCAAGAAACTGTAACACAACAACCCCCGCAATTCAGCTATGAAGAGAAACATTGCCATTATACTCGCTGGTGGAGTAGGCTCACGCCTTGGTATGTCCACACCGAAACAGTTCTTTAAGGTGGCAGGCAAGATGGTCGTGGAGCACACCATCGACGTGTTCGAGCGCAACCAGCACATCGACGAGATAGCCATTGTGTCTAATCCGGCACTCGTTGCCGACTTCGAGAATATCGTGCTGCGCAACAAGTGGCGCAAGGTGAAGAAGATACTGAAGGGCGGAGCCGAGCGCTACTATTCGTCGCTCTCTGCCATCACCGCCTATCAGAACGAGGACGCCAACCTCATCTTCCACGACGCCGTACGTCCGCTCGTCAGCCAGCGCATCATCGACGCCGTCGTGAAGGCGCTCGACACCCACCGCGCCGTGAACGTAGCCGTGCCTTCTGCCGATACGATCATTGAGGTGGACGGCGACTTCATCACGAATATCCCCGACCGTTCTCGTCTGCGTCGCGGACAGACTCCGCAGGCGTTCGACCGCCAGCTCATTGCCGAGGCTTACGAGAAAGCACTCAAGGATCCCAACTTCCGCACTACCGACGACTGTGGTGTGGTGCGCACCTATCTGCCCGAAGAGCCTATCTTCGTGGTGCGTGGCGAGGAGAGCAACATGAAGCTCACCTATCGCGAGGACACATACATGATGGACAAGCTGTTCCAGCTGAAGAGCACCGAGCCTAACGACGTGCAGATCGGTGCTGAGTCGTTCTGCGGAAAAGTGGCTGTGGTGTTCGGCGGAAGCTACGGCATCGGCAAGAACATCGTGGAGATGCTCGAGCAGAGCGGCGCTCATGTCCACTCGTTCTCGCGCGGCGCAACGCATACCGATGTCGGCAACGACAACCAGGTGGCTCTTGCTCTGTCTGCCGTGGAGCAGAAGGAAGGACATATCGACTATGTTATCAACACCGCCGGCGTGCTCAACCGCGAACCGCTCGCTTCGATGGAGTACGACACCATACTGAAGGCTGTGCAGACCAACTATATGGGCACGGTGAACGTGGCTCTGCGTGCTCGTCCTTACCTGCAGCGCACACGCGGCAAGCTCATCTTCTTCACATCCAGCTCGTACACCCGCGGTCGCGCTTTCTACAGCATCTACTCGTCTACAAAGGCTGCCATCGTCAACTTTGTGCAGGCTGTGGCGCAGGAGTGGGATGCCGACGGCATCAGCATCAACTGCATCAACCCTGAACGTACGAAGACTCCGATGCGCCAGCAGAACTTCGGCATCGAGCCGGACGAGACGCTGCTCATGCCGGAGCGTGTGGCTGAGGCTACGCTGCGCACCCTGCTCACCGACTGCACGGGTCAGGTGATTGACGTGCGCCGACCTGCGGCTGGCAAGTAACAAGGCAAGCCGACGAGTTGACGTGTCGGCTTCTCGGCTTGCTGTTCTTCAACGAAACAATTATAAATGGATTATATAACCGAATTCAAACAGCGCCACCTCCGTCGTGCGCAACTCAAGCAACTCTCCATTCTTGAGGAGATTGACCGCATCTGTCGCAAGCACGACATCAAGTACTGGCTCGACGGAGGCACTCTGCTCGGCGCCGTGCGTCACGGAGGCTTCATTCCGTGGGACGACGATATCGACATCGCCATGACGCTCGACGACTCGCGCCGCTTCGCCGAGATTGCTCCTAAGGAACTGCGCAGCGGACTCGTGCTGCAAACGCCCGAGACGGAGAACACCAGAGAGCCGATTATGAAGGTGCGCGACCTCAACTCGTTCTACGTTGAGGGCAATGAGGACTTCTCGCTTGACTACTCGAAGGGACTCTTCGTCGATATCTTCCCGTTTATTCCTTACCCTAACGTGTCGCGCAGCTTCTGCAAGCGTTACGGCAAGGCTATGTCGAAGTGCTACTCCATATTGCACCACTCACATCAGTACTCGTGGCGTGCCACGTTCGAACTGTTCTACTTCGGTGCGAAGTATCTCTTCTGCAAGTCGGTGTGGGCTGCAGCCTTCGCCTTGCGCAAGTGCGACACCTACATCTCCAACGTGCTTATCAACAACGGCTACGGCATCATGCACCGCCGCGACTGCGTCTTTCCGCTTTCCACGATAGAGTTCGAAGGCAAGCGCTTCGCTGCGCCAGCCGACCCCGACGTTTATCTGAGCGACCTCTACCGCAATTATATGCAGGTGCCGCCGAAGGAGAAGCAGAAGGTTCACGCCGTATTCATTCTGCCCGACTTGATTGAGGAGGCAGAAGTCAAGAAGTAGTGTTGTGGCATACAGCTATCCGCAACACTCTTGCTAACATAATTATTTTATACGAAATGAAGCAGACACAAACCGTAGCGGTTGTGATGTGTACATACAACGGAGCGAGTCGACACCTTGCAGAGCAGCTCGACTCGCTCTTTGCGCAGACCCAGCCGCCGAAGGAGATAATAGTGCAGGACGACTGTTCTACCGACAACACCATGGAGATGCTCGCCGACTATGCCCGCCGTGCGCCCGATGGGGTGCAGATGCGTGTCTATCAGAACGCGCAGCAGCAGGGCATCAACCGCAACTTCTTCTCAGCCATGCGCCGTGCCACAGCCGACCTCATCGCCGTTTGCGACCAGGACGACATCTGGCTGCCTACGAAGCTCGAGGAGCAATGCGCCGCTATCGGTCAGAACATGATGTGTGTCTGCCGATCGGTGCCGTTCACCGAGACCGATGCCGAGGTGCGCTACGACAGTCGCCGACCCAACTGCAACCTCATCCGTCTGTTCTATGCCTCGATGATGGGCCACTGCCAGATGTTGCGTCGCGAGTTGCTCGACGTGATACCTACCGAGACAGAGTGTCCCGAGATATACCGCCGCACATGCTACGACGTGATGACAGCCACTGCTGCTGCGGCTCTCGACAGCATCGTGCTGCTCGATAAGGTGCTTGTGCGACAGCGCCGCTATGCCGAGGCTGCCACATACGTTGGCGTCGACGCCCATCGTGTGCGGTCTGCCGACAATGCAGCCTACATGGTGTGGTACGGCGTGCGCAATTATTCGATGGTGAAGCCCTGGATGAACGCCCACTTCGCCGCTCGCCGCGACTTCCTGCTTTGGGTAGAACGCAAGTCGAAGACTGCCTTCTCGGTTTCTGAAGCAGTTCTTCGTGATTCGGAGCATTCTCCGTCAAGCAAAGACACCGTTCTCCCCACTACCGACAACGCCATCTTCCACGACGGCTTGCGTCTCCTCGGTTATGAAACTGGCAAGGGCTTGCCGGCTTTCCTTGGCTTGCTGCGCATGTACGTGCGCTATCGCCACCGCATCTTCTACACCCACGAGACCGACCCCGTTGCGTTTCTGCGCGCCGTGCTCCATCCGTTCATGCAGATATACAACTACCGCTACCTCGTAGGCAAGACCTACCGTTGACATCCGGCGGTCTTCCACGTTACAGCTCCATACATATTATGAAGGTTTATTTCTACCATACGCAGAACATACAGTATTGCCTCCGTCGCATGGCGGAGGGCGAGTTCCCGTCGCATTTTCTCTACGGAGCGTGCCACCTTGCCGACAACGGCGTAGACGTGGTGTATCACCGCTCGCCGAAGCACGAACTCTCCCGACTGAAGACTGCGATCTATACGGCGTGGCGTGTGCTCACATGCCGCGAGCGTTTCGACGCCATCTACGCCACCCACTACAAAGGTCTCGAACTCGTTGTGCTGCTGCGCGCACTCGGCTTGTTCCGCAAGCCCATCGTCGTGTGGCACCACCAGCCCATCGTTAAGTCGAAGAGCCGTCTGCGCGAACTGCTCGGTCGTTTCTTCTACAAAGGTTTCGACCGCCTTATATTCTTCTCTCAGAAACTTGTTGACGACTCGCTGAAGGCGCCGAAAGCCGATCCGCGCAAGCTCGTCGTAGGGCATTGGGGTGCCGACCTCGCCTTTTATGATAAGATAAAGGCTGAACTCAAGGCAGAGCAACTCTCACCCTCTCACCCAAACGACTCTCAACTCTCAACTCTCAACTCTCAACCCTCAACTCTCAACTCTCAACTCTCACCACCTCACCACAACACCACCTCAACATCTTTCATCGCCACTGGCAAGGAGCAGCGCGACCAGCCCACGCTCATCGAAGCGTTCAACCGCACCGGTCGCCACCTTATATTATATATAGGTATCAATCCGAACCCGAACGTGCCCAACCCTAACCTCGAAGCCGTGGAGCGCTGCAAGCCCGCCGACAACATCGACGTGGTGAAGATATGCGGACTGCTGCCTTACGAGATAGCGCGCGAAGTGGCGAAAGCCGACTGTGTTGTCATCTGCTGCCACCGCACACGCTACACCGCCGGACTCACCACTGTTGTGGAAGCGCTCGCTCTCGGTCTGCCCATCATCTGCAGTCGCAATCCGCAGATACCGGTCGACTTCGATAGTCTTGGCTGCGGCATCTCCGTTGAATACGGCGACGTCGAGGGGTGGCAGAGAGCCGTCGAATACATAGCCTCTCACCCCGAAGAAGCACGCAAGATGGGCTGTCGCGGACGCGAACTTGCTGAGCGAATGTTCAACGACGAACGCTGTGCAAAGGAGGTTGCGGAGGTTATAAGGGAATTTAGTTTGTAAAAATTACAAACAATCCTTTGCAGTTTCGAACTTAATCTGTATCTTTGCATAAGAAAGGCTGCATCTCGGCAATTCAAGCAAGCTTGATTGCACTCGATTTGCACTTTCTTTGCAAAGGAAATTAAAAATGGCTTAAAGAATAATCATTATGAAGGAACTTAAAGGAACAAAGACAGAGCGCAACCTGCAGGAGGCATTCGCAGGTGAGTCGCAGGCACGCAACAAGTACACATACTACGCATCAAAGGCTCGCAAGGAGGGTTATGAGCAGATAGCTGCTCTCTTCGAGGAGACAGCACAGAACGAGAAGGAGCACGCAAAGATGTGGTTCAAGTATCTGCAGGGTGGTGCCATCAAGGACACCGTAGAGAACCTGAAGGACGCTGCTGCTGGCGAGAACTTCGAGTGGACCGATATGTACGATCGCATGGCTAAGGAGGCTGATGAGGAAGGCTTCGCAGAGATTGCTGCCGCTATGCGTGGCGTCGGTGCTATCGAGAAGCACCACGAGGAGCGTTACCGCAAACTCCTGAAGAACATTGAGGACGGCGTAGTGTTCTCTCGCGACGGCGATTGCATCTGGCAGTGCCGCAACTGCGGTCACATCGTTGTAGGCAAGCAGGCTCCGGAGCTTTGCCCGGTTTGCAAGCATCCGAAGGCGTACTTCGAGCTGAAGGCAGAAAACTATTAAAAGTAAAAAGGTAAAAGAGTAAAAGAGTAAAAAGGCTCTTAAAACAACCGCTTCCGCAAAACTTTTGCTTCAAAAGTTTTGCGGAACGAAATAAAAAGCGTACCTTTGCACACGCAAAACGCCAATGCCCAGATGGCGGAATCGGTAGACGCGCTGGTCTCAAACACCAGTGGGGCAACCCATCCCGGTTCGAGCCCGGGTCTGGGTACTGTAGACGACTAAGAGTTGGTTTCAACGCTTAGTCGTTTTTTTGTGTATACCCGTTTATAACCACATTATTAGTTTTATCGGATAGTAATAATAAAAATTTGTTTTGCGAAAAAATCTACCATATCTTCCAGCCGCCGATTCTTTTCTTCGCAACTCGCTGAGTATGTGCGACAAACGTAAACAATATCGGCTGGTAGATTTCTGAAAAACGGCTTTATCTCCCAGGCTATCTCCCAGCCGCAGAGGGCTATCTACCAGTTTGTCTCCTAGCCGCAGACAGACATCCTCCAGCCTATAAAAAGCGAAGAGCATTTCAATCACTTGAAATGCTCTCCTAAATAACTAAATTTTACCAAAATATGATTTTAAAAAAAATTATCAACTTTATACGGGGTGTTCTCAATCGTTTTGGTTCAAAACTACGACAAAGGTAATATTTTATATCCGAAAAATGTTATGTCTGTTTGTTTTTATTAGCATTATTAACAAACAAATACTCCAAATGGAATATTCTGGTTAAAATATAGTTTAATTTTGGCGTTTTGTAATTTTAAAACGCTTGTTAGCTTTATTGTTAGTGTTCTAAACTTATAAAATGTTATTGTAAGTGGTCTTTGTTGTGAGTAAGTGGTAAAAACGGCGTTGTATAAATCCGCTTGCATTGTTATGCTTACCTACAGCGTTTAGATGTGACTATATGGTTAGAAATATAAGAGCCAACTTTCTTTTTAGTTAATCTGCCTTGTTGTATTGATATTATGTCTAAATTTGGGTAATAGATATTAACTAATGTTCGACCCTTTTAAACATTATTATTCCATTGACGATCGTTCGTACTTCTATTTCTATCTTAATGATAAGGACGGAAACGGTGTGACTTCGGCTCTGAAACTGGCTGTCGGTTTATCCCCAACCTTATTTGGTGTTGTCGGCGTAGAAACAATGTTACTCCAAACGATTTCAAAAACTCTTACGTTTGCGAAAAATTTTTCAGATTTTCTAAGTTAACGACGACTTTGCCATGGTACGCAATGCTTTCTAAAACATGGGTGGCGTTGGTAAGGTGAATTTTAATATATCATGTATCAATCCCGATTTGGCTGATGAAAGCTTTATCAGCAGAGACTATACGTCGTTCGAGGTGACTAGCGATAAAGTACCTTCTATCTTGAGCAGAAACTTACTCTTGAAGAAGTAGAATTCAATGCAATGCAGATTAGTATTGATTCCAAATACGTGGATTCGGTTAAATCCGTTTGGTTTGGTTTCTATGGACAGCTACATGTTTAATTCGGTCTTACTTGAAGATGAGAGTAAGGCTCTTTCCGTTTCGGCTAACATTCAGTTCCTTCATGTTGCAGACAAGATTGCCGGTTTGGATAGCCACGAAGCGACCGCTGGCTTCACCGCTTTTGGTGGCATCGGTGGATTTGTCGTTTGCTCCGACAAGTATGAGCAGTTTGCCGTCTTCAGTATCTACGGCAGAATGATCAGCTGCGAGAGCGTAGCGTCTGGCGTAGAAAAGCGTATCTTCCTGTCTGCCAGTGTCTATGTCATGAAAGTTGTCAAGGTAGTTGTGCGCTGATTATGTGTAGCGTAGGCTTTTATTGAAAAACCTCCGCTACACATACAAAATAAAAATGCTTATAGAAAAAATATCCAAGTTTACTTGATTTGTATGGTACTCTTTTCTGCCAATACGTTATAATTCAACGTTCCAATACAAAGCGTTCAGTTCTTTGTCATCGTGACCTTCTAGATAACTAGCATACCAAAGGATGATATTGCAGAGTTCCATTACCATACTACGCAGGAGATACGGAGCATACCCTATGCTTTTAAGGAATGTATCTGTTTGGCGCGAATTTGCTAACTGTTGCTCGTCTGCATTTTTATTGGCAGCATGTTCATAAGCAGCAGATATTTCTATTAACTGTTGAAAACTATCCTTAAGTACGTTAGGAAGAATGTTTTTGCTTGTAATAGCAATTTTTTCGCCTATTTTTACTTCCTTTCCAGCGAGAATCATGCTACACCATGTTGTGTTAATACCTCCTCTTCTGTCAACAAGTATTTCGTGAAGCGCATCCTTCTTGTTGGGTAGAATGCCTTTTTCTGCCATGGATAGGAATATTAGTTCAATGCATTTGCGAATATTTGTCATTAAGTTGTTATATTCCTTACCCGAATAGTTTATGGTATGTATCGGTAGTAACAGTTCTTCCAAATATACTTCAATGTCTTTGTCTATACCAATTTTTCCAATGGCTTTAAACACATCTGGATAATAAATGAGGCGAATTTGCATCTCTGGTGAGAGTTTAACCTTGTATGGTATGCGGTGGAAAAGTATATCTCTGTCTGTTGCTTTGCTATAGTATTTCCTTTGCCTCCAGTCGCCATCCCATTCTTCACGACTATCTATGATTAAGTCATTTAGCTCTTCTTCACTACCTCCAGAGAGAATGTACCAAGGGATGACTCGTTTTTGTTCAGAGCAGATTCTTGTGATAGCCGAAAGTGCATGTGTAAGGAATCGTGGCGCATTGTCATGATCGTCTTTCTTGTATTTACACTTTGCATCCAAGATAATTGCTGACCATCGCTTAAAATCTGAAATAAGCGCATTTTCTGCTTCCTCCCAACAACTAAATGGCACTAATTGTAAACCATATCTTGAAGCTTCGATAGGGTAGATTTGAATGTTGTCTGGATCGTCTTCAACCCAAAGAACTTGTATAAGATTTGTATTCATATTTTTAGCTTTTTGAGGCAGACTATTTGCTGTCTGCCTCAAATTAAAAAATTAGTAAATGCTCGCTAAAGGCATCTTCAACAGATACGAAACGGTAAGTTTGTTGTTAGGAGAGGAAATGACTTCCACGTCTCCGCCAAATTTATGCATTATTTCTGCAATCTCACCACCACCAATACCACCATGGCCTTTTTGATTCAGTGCAGATGAATATCCGTATTCCAGGACTAACTCTGAATCAAGATCTGCAGGCATAGGCTTTCCGTTATTGGATACATGAATGATCATGTTAAGACCATCAGTAGCCCAACCTGTTTGGATTACATAGTCTTTACGACTCTTGTCTGTGAATCCATGTTCGCAAGCATTGGAAACAATATTGTCTAACACTTGTTGCAATGCTCGTTTGGGAAACCATGCCATGTTCGTTGACTCTCCTTTGTGGAAGAGTAGTTTGCCCGTATTCTTATCAAAGACGTCTTTACTGAAGATGTTACTCTCGTATCCTTCCCATTGGTGCTCGAATGTGAAATTAGAATTACGATGTTCATGTTCGTATTCTTCTATGAAACTCTGTGGCTCGATAGCTTCACATTTTCCCCAATCCTTATCGTCTGTCATTTTGGCTATACGTTCACAAATGGTTGTCAACTTTGAACGCAAAATAGTCATTGCTTCACCTACAGTCATAGGACTTATAGGAGATAATTGGTATTTTGTGTCAATGCGTCCATTGTGTTCTTGTATACAATATTCCAGCGATTTAAAGAGACTGTCAAAGGCTGAAATATTTTGCGAAAGGGCATGCTTTCTCAAACGAATGGAATGTTTAAATCCCTTTTCGCGCATGGCAACATATTCTTCCTGTATAGCATAGTCTTTAAGGACGACATCTTGTATGTACTTTTGCTGCTCTTCTATTGAAGGAGTTGCAATACGTACCAATTCTGACCAATACTTAGCAAGGGTTGCATTATGACCTTTGCCATAAACAAGTTTGATAACTTGTTCTTGTATGGTGGAACTTAACATTTGACATGCCAGAAATCTTACATCTAGCTTTGCCAATGGCTTCAGGGCATACAGATTTTTAGGGACAAGAAATGATTCCTTTTCATTCGTATAGCCAATTGCAATCTCCTTTTCTGATACTGCAACAATCACAGCTGGTCCTTCAACACGATAATATCTTCTCATGCGATCTGTCTTCAGAGGTTGTAACATGTCTACATGAAACTCTCCTTTTGAGAATACTTTTGACAGCTCGTTTACTGTAACAACTTTTTCATCCTTTGAGCATTCGTCAGAGAAAAACATTTCAGAACCTAGTTGAGCTATTTGGCTTATTGGTGTGCCACTTGTTGGAAAGTGCAGGTAATATGATGGCAACAGAGCCTTACTATTCAAATCTCCATATGAATAACGGCGAACAACTGGATGTTCTTCACGTTCAGGCATATTTGCCATTTCAACTTCCTTTTGAAAGGCTGCTATATCGATAACACTTTTGTCGCTTTTTTGTGCAAGAGCTGTTGCATCACACATTACGAATGTGTCATGCGGTTTCTTAACAAAATGGAACAGTATGTTGCCTGATGGAAGTTCTATGGCAGCTTGTAGCATTCTTTTTTCACTGACATACTTAACCAAAAAGCCGTTTTCCTTGCCAAGCACAGCTTCTCTTGGCAATGACACTAGCATTTCACCACCATCCTTGAGAATACGAAAGCAAGCATCGAATACTTCTTCAACAGAGTAATCGCTTATCGATAGCCCAACAATGGTAGCATCAAATGAATTGTCATCCAAGTCTGACCATAGACTCTCGTTGGATTTACAGTTCTCGTATTTCTTTATGTTCATTCCGCATGCCTGAGCGCGCATAGCTGCATTTGCAAATCCTGATTCAACGACAGGCTCGCAGTTTGCCAATCCGATGAATTCATTTCCTTTATCGGAATTTGGAATGAATATCTTTCTAGGGCAGCTCTCAAAGAGATATGGTACGAGGCTGCTCCATTCGCTTGGAGTTGAGAACTCATCGAACACATTAGTAGGATATTCATCTTTTCTAAAAATGTAGTCGAGGAAAACATCGAAGTTCTCTACAAGGAAGGCTTCTTCTTCTTCGCTTAGCAATCCTTTTACGTAGTACTGCGTATATATCTTGTAGTTTTTCACCACCTCTTCAATGGCATGTTCGCCAGCATACAGCTGGTAAATGTAACCAATGAGTTGTGGAACAAATAGAACACGAAGAAAGTCTGAAGGTACGTAGAATTCCATGAATTCATCTTCTTTCGTTTCTATCTTTACAGCTTTAGAAGCGAGATCCTTATACTTGGCAACAATGGCCTCTACCTGTATGTACTTTTGTGTACGCATGTCGTTTCTTTTTTTGTTTGACTTTTATGACAGCAATGTAAAGTTATTGCGTGGCTACATTTTCTCGAATTGTTGTGAATAGTTGTCAATATTGATTAACACTATTCTTTTTTAGAGAAGGCGTTAGCAGCAGGCTCAATTTTAGTTCCTAACTTTTCGTCCATTTCAGAGAAGGCGTTAGCAGCTTGTTCATTTTTAGTCTCTAAATTTTCATCCATTTTAGAGAAAGCATTAGCAGCTTGCTCAATTTTGGTCTCAAACTTTTCGTCCATTTCAGAAAATGCGTTAGCTGCTTGTTCGACTTTAGTCTCGAAATCTTCTTCCTTTCGGGTAAGGATGTTTGCAAACTCGTGAAGTTTCTCCATATCCATATTGCTTTCTTTTAAGTTTCACTTAAAGAGTTGTTTACTCTGTTCGTTTTATTTGACAGTGCAAAATTAATATCTGACAACGAATTCTATGTTCGTAAATTTAAAGAACTGTATTTTTTTTGCAAATTATCTATCCAATCAATGATCTTTCTTTGTATATATGTTGGCGAGAGCACAACAAGTTCTTGACCGAAACTTGTCAGTTCGCGAATCAATTCGTAGTTCTCCTTGCATTCTATACGAAAGAATTTTCCGTTAACAAGTGTCGGGTATTGTAACCTTAGCTCAGCTTCGTCTTTTTCGTTTATGCTTCGCTGTGATTCGTGAATAGGCTTTGTTAAAACATAGTCTTTGGAAACATCGCTCACCCAAAAGAGTATATTATACATCGGACTTTGTTTGTTTAGAGTGACGCCTATGAAGTCTTCAAAAATCTCATTTATGTCTCCTTCATATTCAATGTATTTATGAGAAGGCAATGCTGCTATTTTGTCAATCCTTTCAAGTCCGAAGCAAAGTATGCTCTCTTCTGATTCTGATGCAGCAAAAAGAAACCAACGGCGGTTGTATTCTTTAAGAAGGTATGGATGCACATTGATGGTCAATTCATTTTGGGGAGTAGAGAATTTATGGTAGTGTAGTTCTATAACCTGTTTTTGTGATATAGCAGTGAATAGTTCGCCAAGTATACTCGAATTCTCCAGTGGGTTCTTCATTAAGGATATTATCCTCCTTTCGCTTCGCTTACCTCCAAGTCCAAGACGCAATCCTTCCAGCGCACCCAAGTTTGGAAGTCCTTCAAATTGTCCCAGCAATGAAAGTGCTTCTTTCAACAGATACTCTTCGTCATTACTTAAATCTTTCTTGAATATTGAGAATGAAGGTTTAGAGTATCTTAGGCATCGCTTGCTGTATGATTTTTGTTTATCTCTATTATATCCTGGAGCTGTATAACGTTCTATTTCCACTAAAAATGGTCCTTCATACTCTAGATAGTATATGTCTTTCTCTATAGTACGGCGTCCGATACCATTTGAATCAGGGTACAATTCGGTTAATCGCTTGTTAACTTCTTCTGTTAAGTCATCGAGCGAATAGTTGTGATACTGGTTGCTGAGTAATTCGTCCAGTATCTTATATCGTGTCATTGCGTTTTTGTTTACTGGCATAGGTTGTTTTCGTTATTACTTATTTATGTGCTAAATTCTTGTGAATGCAAATATATAAAATATATATGAACTCTATCCTTGTTTTTGTATTTATTTGCAAAAGTGTTAATCTCCCACGGTAAGTAGATTACCGCGGTGTAAAACGGGTGTTACCGCAGTGGTGTAATGGTGTTACATCGCTGCTGTAATCGTATGCCCAGATTGAGGTAACTAAAAGAATTACGGCGCTACTCTTAAGTATATAAAAGAATTACGGCGCTACTCTCATCGAGCAGCGCCGTAAACCTATGTTTAACTAAAAATCCTTTTTCGTAATTAATGAAGAGTCTCACGAGCCTTCATAGTTACCTGTTAAACAATTTACCTTAAACCTAATAACTAAAAACCTAAATCTATTACTACTAACCTAAACAATCTATTAACCTTTTGACAATGCAAAGGTACGCACAATTCTGAAGATGACAAATGTTTTTAATGTAAATGTCACAAAAGTTGCGGTTTTATTGATATAAATCAAATATTATGTGTTCGAACACATCAGAAAAATTGTTTTTCATTCTGTTAGTTATGGTTTTGAAGTGTAAGTTTTAAGGCTGTTTTTGTTTGAAATCGTAAATGGGAGGATAGTAGCGGAGGTCTCCGGCCTCCGCCGCACCAAGTCTAACGCAGCTTTCTGCGGAGACCTTCTCCGCACTATGTCTTATATTAGCAACAACGCTGCCTGCTGCGGAGTCCGGAGACCTTCGCTACAAAAAAAGGCTACGGCAAGAATGCCGTAGCCTCCTAAGGGTTATTTGTCTGAATGGTTATTTGCCAGGTGTGAAGCGCAGGGTGTAAGAGTAGTTGCCCCATGACGGCACCTCGTACTGCGAGAGGCAGCCGTCGCCGCCGCAAGAGTTGTTGCCCAGACCGCGCTGTGCGTAGTCGAAGTGGGCGTAGATCTGCGGATCGCGAGTGAGGTCGTACCAGTGGAGCTGCGAGTTCCACATCGAGTCGCCCCATGTACACCAGCGTGTCTCGTCGTAGTGACCGAGCGAGAAGGCTGCCTGACCATCAGCCTCGATGTTAAGCGAGAGCGGCTGACCGGGCACGCTGTTGTTGCGCAGCGTGAGCGAGCGCATATCCTGGTGGTCGCCGTAGGTCTGCGGGTGGAGCATCTCGTCTACCATGTCGTCGACGGTGGTCTGATAGCGTCCAATCATGGAGCCGGTCTTGCGGTCGGCGTAGTTAGACCACGGACCGCGTGCGTAGTATTCTACGTCCTCGAAGCCTGCAGCGAACTGCATACCGAGACCCATGCGTGCGAGCGAAGCGCTCGGCGAGAACGTCACCTTCATGTCAACCACGCCGTCGGGATAGAACGTATAGTCGATGGTGTACTGGCAGGCGTTGGCTCTGCCCTTAACAGACATCGTAGCGTTGTCGCCGCTCTTGGCGAGTGCGCCCGTCACGCTGACGCTGGCAGAGTTGCTGAACGTCGGGCGGAAGTTGCGGTCGTTATCCACCTTGCGGTAGCTGTTGAAGTCGGGACCCTCGGCGATGAGCGCCTTGCCGTTGTATGTCCATGTCTGCATCTTGCCGTTGTTGAAGCTGATGGCGAATTCGCCGTCGGCTGTCTTGCCCTTCACGGTTTGACCCTCTACGGTGAGTGCCGAGCAGCTGTTCATGTCGGCGTTGTGAGCGGCGAGAGCCGGGCGCTTGCCAATCTCGAACTGCTGTTCTGCCACGGCGTAGCCCTCTTCAGCCCACATCGTTGCCTCCTTCAGGCGCAGCGATACGTTGAGCAGATACTCGGCGTCGTCGCCGACGTTTGTGGTGTACGGTATAGCAACCTTAGCCTCCTTGCCGGCAGCGATGGCAGGCATGTCAGCCGTGCCCTCCTCAACGACGCGTCCGTCGCGCAGCACCTGGTAAACGAGGTTGTAGCCCTCGAGACTGACGAACGAGTTCTTGTTCTTCAGTGTGAGCTTGCCGTCGGTGAAATCAGTGAACGCAGCGTTCTGATATACGCGCTTCACCTCAGTGAGCTTGCCCGTCCATGCGCGGTCGGGCGTGATGAGTCCGTTGTTCACAAAGTTGCCCTGGAAGCCAACGCCCACGCCGCCGGTAGAGTTGTAGTCGTAGCCCGAAACCCAGTAGTTGAAGCCGTTCTCGCTCTTGCGTTCGCCCTTCACGAGTCGTGCAGGGTCGTAGAAACTCTGGTCAACCCAGTCCCAGATACAGCCGCCGAGGATGCCGTTGCTTGCCTCGATAACGTCCCAGTACTCCTTCAGGTTGCCCACAGCCTGACCCATTGCGTGTGCATACTCGCAGATGAAGTAGGGCTTGCCTGCATATCCGTTGCTGCTGCCGCTCACGCTGCTCACTGTAGGATACATCGAAGAGCCGAGGTCAGAGTAGCTCATGTTGCCCTCGTAGTGGATGAGGCGGTTGTCGAGCTGGCGAATCTTGCTGACGCTCGAAGAGAAGTTGCTTGCGCCACCCGACTCGTTGCCGAGCGACCAGAAGATAACGCTCGGGTGGTTGCGGTCGCGCATCACCATGCGCACCTCGCGGTCGTCGATGGCTGTGCGCCATGTAGAGTTAGAGGCGAGGTTCTGGTTGAAGTGGCACTCCACGTTCGCCTCGTCCATGGTGTACAGACCGTAAGCGTCGAACATGGCGTACATCTTCGGCTGGCGCGGATAGTGGCTGGTGCGCACGGTGTTCACGTTCGCCTGCTTCATCATCTCCACGTCGCGCAGCATGGTCTCCATGTCGATGGCGCGTCCGTATTCGGGGTGAGCGTCCTGAGTGTTCACACCCTTGAAGAACACGCGCTTGCCGTTGATGTACACGAGGTTGCCGTTCTGCTTGATGTTGCGGAAGCCGTATTTCGTAGAGAATACCATCTCGTCGGCGCCATCGGCAGTCTGCTGCTTAACGACAACGCTGTAGAGATACGGGTCTTCGGCGCTCCATGCGTGCAGACCGCTGAGCTGGCTGATAGTAGCGTCCACGGTCTTGGTCTCCGTGCCGCTGTATTCGGCTGTAGCCGAGCCGACGGTCTTGCCTTCATGGTCGAGCAGTTCGACGAGGAACTTCTTCACAGCCTCCACGCCGTCGCGGTTGTCCACCTTCAGCGCCACCTTCAGCGTGCCGCTTGTAGCGTCCTCGCTGAGGTTGGGCGTTGTGATATAATGGTCGGCAACGAACACCTTCGGCGTAGCCACGAGATAAACGTCGCGGTGAATGCCCGAGAGGTGCCACATGTCCTGACCTTCGAGATAAGAGCCGTCGCACCAGCGGTAGACGCGCACCGAAAGCTGGTTGTCGCCCACCTTGGCGAAGTCGGTGATGTCGAACTCGGCGTCGGTGTTAGAGTCCTGCGAGTAGCCTACGTACTTGCCGTTCACCCATACCACGGCAGCGCTGTACACGCCGTCGAAGTGAACGAAGAGACGCTTGCCGTTCCACGATTCGGGCACGCTGAACGAGCGGCGGTAGAAGCCGATTGCATTGTGGTCCTCCACGCCGTAGTAGGTGTAGCCCACGTTGGCGTTAGGCGGATTGTTCTGGAACGGGTAGCCCACGTTGGTGTATACCGGAGTGCCGTAGCCTGCCATCTCCCAAGAGAGCGGCACGCGGATGTTGTCCCATGCCGAGTCGTCGTAGTCGGCAGCGAAGAACTCGCTTTCGCCAGGACCGTTCTGTGTTCCGGGTACGAACTTGAACTTCCACTCGCCGTTGAGCAGCTGTGTCTCGGCGTTCTGCGGAGTAAGCCACGGCTCGTTGAACGCAGCATCGCTCTTCATAGCCTCTACCGATGCGTAGGGTATGAACGTAGCGTGAGCATCCTCCTTGTAGTCGCCCACCTTCTGCTGGTTCTGAATCCACGAAGCGTCGAACTTGCGCTCGGTGGGGGTTGTAGTGCCACCACCGCCGGTAGAGCCGCCTTCCACGTCTTCGAGCGAGATTTCCTTGTACGTAGCCCAAGAGCGTGTGTTGCCCTGCGTGCTGCCGTAGAGTATAGACGACATCGCGAGGATGTTGCTCACGGTAGAAGCGTCGCAACGCAGTACGCCGTTGATGTACAGACCGTCCGACTTCAGCTCGATGGTGGTCTCGCCCGAAATGTTCGAGATGTCCTCGCGGTGAGTCTGGCTCGGGTTGAAGCAGTTGATTTGCAGGTTGCTGCTGCTCTTTGTGTAGAAAAGATGGATGACGTTGACGCCGCCCCATCCGTTTGCGCCCTGCAGGTCGTCGCCGATAGAGAGCACGTTCTCGTTCGCTTTCGAGTTGTCACAGGTGCTGAGGTCGAGTACAGCCTTGAAGCTCTGCTTCTGGAAGTTTATCGCCGTCTCGTACTTGAACGACTTGCCGTTAGGCGTATAGTTGGTGAGTAGCGACTGGCGTGCCTGCACCGAAAGCGTGCCGCCGGCGAGGAGGCATACAAGAGAAAGCAAGAGCACGAGGCGCTGTTTGATGTTTGCTATCATAATGTTTTTAGGTTTGTTGTAATATCTACTATATATATAATGTGTGACAGCTTACTTCTTCAGTAGCGTTTTCTTGCCGTTCAC
>OGDF01003433.1_pt1 | contig 19483 bp, 10 predicted proteins | sample 1570141 | NCBI WGS metagenome assembly OGDF01 (sample SAMEA4370581, study PRJEB24528) | human gut metagenome | reverse complement strand
TTATATATTAATATGTTGATTATTAGGCGTAAAAGCACATTCTAAGGGGCGACTAATTAAAACGCAAGTCGAAAAATGTATTCATATTTCAACCATCAATTAATATTAATAGTCATATTTCCAGTTTTAAATTTGTTGAATATTGTAAAGAAGAGCTAGAATTTCAGCAGCCCCTTAATCTGTAAAATTTCATAAATGCATAAATAAAAAGCTATTCTAACATTATTAAAATAGCTTTTTATTTATATATCATCTATTAAACAATACGGTAGTTACACTCTCTTTTCCTAGATAAAAAGCCTTTGCTTTTATCAGTGGAGCATTGCATACTACCGGAGTTTGCCATTCTATGGAACTTTCCGTAGGCTCACTTCCATCGGTTGTGTACCGGATTACCGCATTGGGAATGGCAGTATTAGCCAGTAGTAATCCATCCCTTATCATAATACCGGGAGGAGACACCCGGAAATTTATTCCTCGCTTTGCCAGACGTGGCAACTCATAATCTATAATACCGGCATTGTATTTCCGTTTGGCATCCATATATACTTTGCCGTCCGGAGATACTGCCCACGATGGTTGAACATTCCAAGCACGTTCTGCCAATCCGAAGACTTTTGGGAAAAGATAATATTCTACCTGTTCAAAACTACGGATTGTTTCCGACCATATTTGTCCGGATAGACCTTTGATATTCTGATAACCTTCCTTTGTCAAGGGTTGTTTTCCGTTTGAAGCAGCTTTCACATCAACAGGTTCACCTTTCAAATTCCGTCGTAAAGACTTATAAATATCAAAAGGCAACATATCAAACGTCACATATTCATCCACATAACCGCCCCAACGCAATCCCGGTTCCTCCACATGATAGCAATAGGCCATATCCAAATAGAAGTTACCCACATTACAGAGTATAACCGGGTAGCCTGCATTAGCTAGCTTATACGGCACTTCATCCCCACCCTGCTCCGGAATGGTGTTCCAGCAATAATTTAATACCTTACTGTTTCTGAAGTGTTCGTTAACGGTATTATCAGGATTCATAACAATGTCCTGCCATCCGACTGCCTGTATGTTACGTTTGTCCAGCATTTCCAATATTTGTTCCAGAAAATAATCCTTCAGATCCCGTATCTTAGTCAGTCCGTTCTCTTGCATAAAAGTGCGGCAGATAGAAGAACCTTCCCAAATACCTTCCGGTACTTCATCTCCACCCACATGGAAAGCAGTCAGTTCTACTCCTGCATCCTGATACATCCGTACGATTTCATCAATCACTTTTTCAAGAAAATGATAAGTGGAAGGCATGGCAACATTAATCACATTGTCTGTGAAATTTTGTGCCGACAGATATTGGGAAGTATCTGCAAAGTCAGTCAAAAGATATTCTTCCGCTTTCGATTGGTCTGTATCTATATATTTCTGATAACGGGCATTCATGGCTTTAATCGCTGCCCGGGAATGTCCGGGAATGTCTATTTCGGGAATAACTCTGATATGCCTTTCTTTCGCGTATTTCAGAATATCCATAAAGTCACTGCGAGAATAATATCCATTGGCCAATGAAGTAGTATCTGTCTCATTCCATCCCCAGGCATACGCAGGATAAAGGCACATCTGTTCATCTGTGGTATGTCCTCTGCGAGAAGCTATTTCTGTCAATTCCTCCAATCCGGGTATTTCCACACGCCAGGCCTCATCGTCACTCAAATGCAAATGCAGTACATTCATCTTATAGAATGACAATATATCGATCAGTTTCAGCAGATCCGCTTTCTTTGTAAAGTTGCGGGCTACATCCAACATAATTCCCCGATGCCCCATGTCCGGATAATCGGTAATATGAAGATTAGGTAGCGAAGAAGAAGTTAGTTCCATGTTATCTAATAAGGCAAGCAATGTTTGACAAGCATTAAATATGCCATGTGTATCACTAGCTTTCAAAGTCAACCGGTTATTCTTTATCACGATTTCGTAATATTCATCGGGATATTGACAGGTAATAGGAACCTCCATTTTCTTCAATTCAATGATCGTTTCTTCATCCTTATCGGAAACGTTACATCTTAATAATGAAGTCAATTGACTTTTCAATAAAAGAGCTTCCTCTTTAAACGCATCATCAAACTTCAGACAGACTTTTTGAGAGAAAGAAGAAACCCCGCCCGTCTTTTCCACTTTTTTAGGAGCAGGAAAAAGAGAAAGCATATCACAATCTACCGGTTTGCTGAAATCATCATTCTGCTTATAGAAATAATTTCCATCTGCATAGGGAAAGCTGTTCCTCGAGCTAACCCATTGGACATCGGGCTTAAAAAGCTCGATCTCGATGGGGACATTTTGCGGTTGTAACGGTTTTCCTTTTTCATCGGTAGTTACCACATAAGCCCCTTCAGGAACCGAGGACACATTAATCACATTTCCTTCACTCAATATGGTAAAAGTGATTGTTTCACCCGGTGGCAATGCCTGGTAGTGTTCAGTGGGGTACATTTTATAGTAAGTCGAACCCAAACATTCAATTTCCAGCGGTGCATTAATAGGTTGCTGATAATAAATAGGTGTCTGATTAAAATAGATCACCCAATTATTAGTCAAGGATTTATTCCCATTATTCGTCAGGCAGAATGTATTCTTAAAATATCTGGCTTCCACACTATCTTTTTCCAGTTTCCATGTTAAGGATAGCTGTGAGGAAGGGGGCTGTTTACCAGCCCCGCAACCAAACAGGCATATCCCCAACATCATTATCCATATATTCCTCATAGTTATCATAAGGGAATTATTTAGTTAATGAACGAATACATTCCACTTCTTCTGTCGAATAAGGGGTTCCATCACTACGGAATATATCGTGGAACCACAATGGAGGTTCAACAACATCAGGCAATGGAGTGTCCCATGCAAAGATCGTATTTGTTTTTCCGGCTACAAGTCCCCAGTTTATTGCACCAATATTTTCTTTCTTCAGCATCGGCATAATATCCTGAAAAGTACTATTTTGAGTACGTGCCATATATTCCGTACAAATCATCGGGCGACCGTATTGCTTCAATGTATCAATGAGTTGCTGATGCGAATTCACGCCTTCATACGTGTGGTATGTTATCACATCCGAATTTTCCAATTGGAACTTATTCAGATTAGTCAGGCTCATATCCCAAACTCCGGCCGACAGAGGTTGTGACGGATTCACCGTTCGTCCCCACGTAAATATCTTCCGCAATAACGGCAAACTTCTTTCACCGTATCTATATCCTCCCGAACCTCCGGGTTCATTATATAAGTCCCATAATACGATTCTCTTATCATCCTTAAAGGTAGTCAGGATATCTTTCACATAACTTTCCAATACCGGAAGTATCACTGCCGTATCGCCTTTATAATACAGATCACCCGGGTCACGTGCCCATCCCGAATTGTGTACTCCCGGCTGTGGTTCCGGCTGTTTGCCAGCCTGATATACAGGATTCCAACAATCATCCAGGAAGACGAAGATGGTAGAGATATGATGCTTGTCGGCAATAGTAAGGTATTCATTGATACGTTTCTTAAAGCCTTCCTTATCTGTTTCCCAAACCAGGTGATGCAAATATACGCGCATACAGTTCATGCCTATTTCTTCCGCCCACCCCAGTTCACGATCAATAGTCACCGGATCAAAAGTATCTGCCTGCCACATCTCCATTTGGTTGATTGCCGTGCTTGGAATAAAATCGCATCCACGAAGCCATCCCCATTGTTTATACCACTCATTAGCCTGCTCTTTCGTCCAGACCTCACGAACAGAGACAGTTTTCTGGTTGCAGGCAATCAACATAACACCAATAAAAAAGGAAAGTAATATCTTTTTCATATAATCGTTTTACTTTATCAAATTAAAAATCTTTTTATTTTCTCCACGTAAATATTACCATATCACCCGGTTCGACTGCTATCGTAGAGCCGTCCGGAGTAGTCGTTGAACCATTTTTCAACACTCTGTTAACAGAACTATCCACATCGATAGACAGGTTCATCACATTACGAAAATCTCTATTTACTACCACAAGATATTGATTACCACCTTTCTCCAGGACAGAGACAACAGCACCTGTATCACTCGTAGTCAATGATTTTATAGGAGTCGGCAGACTTCCCAAAGCCTTCGTACCTTCAGGTATTTCACTTCCGGTGTGAGATACTGAAATAACCTGTGCTCCCAAGAATATACCCGCAAGTCGCTGTACTTCCTGATTAACAGTCTTGACCAAATCATACACTTCAGTCGGTTCGTCATGTTGAAGTCCGCGATAGGTAAAATACTGGATTGCCTGCGCACCATAAGCTAAATCACTGAAGACTTGTAATCTCAACTCGGGCAATGTCGGTATCTTATAAAAATGAGTTTCATCAAGCTTATGGGAAAGTGCAAGTGCAAATGCCCAGAACGGCTTATTATTCTCTTTAGCAGCAGCCGATATTTCTTCCAGATTCCGATACCAGTCCGGACGGACAATGCTGGGAGCACCATTTATAGATACAATAGGATAATTGTCAAACGAAATAAACGGAACAGGGACTTGTTCTATAAACGACTTTACATTTTCAGAATAAAGTTCTTTCCCCCATGCCCAATTGGGGTACAAGTTGATATAACAAGGATGATGGCTGTCGATGGTTTTAATCTTCTTCACCAATTCGCCCAAGCCCGGCAAATCATTCACTTCCGGTTCATCCTTCAAATGATAGGCATACAAAGCCGGATGATTCATCATCGCTTTTACGACCTCTTCGGCAGTAGCAACAGACAAGAGATCCTTACAAGAAGTTATCATTTTCACTCCGGTCTTCTGTGCGGCGTCAAGCACCTTCAATGTTGTTTCCAAATCATCATACCATCCCAGATAAATATTAATGCCGGATGCTTTCATCACCGGGAATTTCTCCAGCGACTTGTCTGCTTCCACTCCGGTCCATGCTATAATCGGGAATTCTCCATCAGTTGTAGGGATATAAGAATTACCCTGAATGATCTCAATTTCTTGTGTCTTTACTCCATTAGGTACCACGCGGAATACAGCCGTACGTCCGGTTCCTGTATTTGCATTTGCAGTAATTGTCACAGTTCCGTTTCCACTTCCTTTGGCCGGTGAGACGGTAACCCAAGACTGATCCGTCTCGTTTACAAATTTCCATTCCGTATTAGACTTTATCGAATAAACCTCCGTAAAACCGTCATTACCGATTTGTAACTTCTCCAAATTCCCGGAAATTGAGAAAGAAGCTTTCTCCGGATCCATCGAACAAGACATTAATAACATTGGCAACATCGAGAAAAAGAACGTAACCAGAAATTTCTTACTATATGTTTTCATTGATATATACATAATTCTATTGAATATTGAATTAAAGACTATTAATCATGATCCCCTCTTAATTGTAAGGAGTCAATCGTATCACTTCACTGGCTTTATCAATATGTATTGTATAAAGTCCGGCTTTAAAATCAGGACCGGGAATCAGATCGCCGGGAGCGCTTCTCGTAACCAAGTTAGCAGGCTCAACCGTATACAGATTCTTCGTGTCCTCCTCTTGCGCCCAACCATATCCTCTGAAGAACTTAAATCCCATAGTCTGATCGATATACACAACTGCTTCAAAAGCACTTGCCCCTACCTTCTTAAAGAAGAACCATTGGTGAGGATATGCGAAGTCCCAAGCAAGTGTAGCCACATAAGGTTCGCGTGGAAATCCGACTCCAGTACCGACAATATACATCACCTCCGGATAAAAAACATCCCGCGGTCGTTCCATATACATGAAACCATTTGATGTATTATATTTCAAGTTATAAAGTACCGACGGACCATCGAATTTTGCTTTGCTCCCTGAAACATCTTTAAAGAATTCCGGCCGGAGCATATTGGTAACATCACTACCAAAACCTATAAAATTAATCTTGGCACTTTCTACCAACTGAACATCCAACTGGACATATCCTCCTCCCACATCAAAGAAGCGGGACTTATCAATATCAATGCTGTATGTCAAAGTCTTATCAGCCAGAAAACTCAACATATCAAAAGTGATATTTTCCAATGTATAACTTCCTACCTTAGGAGTCGGAATCGAAGTAGCTGCATCATCAGTCACAATCGCGATCTTATTGTCTGAATATCCCCATACCAAACCGGAATAATCAGGTTTATTATTTATTATCTTTTCGGCAACTTTAAAATGGTCGCCAATCCCTGCCAAATCCGCCGCACTCGTCCGGAAACTATAATCCGTTTCATTCTGACTCTCCTTGTCCATTTCATACACATTTCCCAAATCATCAACAAGGTATAATTGGGAAGGTGTTTCCGGACGGGTCACCGCCACACTTGCGGCCTCATCCAAAGTCAGAGTCGATTCATTGCCACCTAAATCATTTACAGCTTTTATCGTCACCACAGGACGTCCATTCTGGAAACCGGCAACAAAAGGTAAAGTAGCTTCCTCTTCAATAACCGCAGAACGTCCGCTCAATCCTTTAGACAAATTCAAGATTTCGGCTCCATCCATTGTCACTAATAATTGGAATGAAACCAAATCATTATATTCATCACTGACCTGTGCGGTGAACTTCACTTTATCACCAGCCGCCACAACCGTTTCACCATTCACTCCCCGCAATACGGCATTTTCTATTTTAGGTTTTGAAGGTGTAGGCCACTCCGGCCATTCACTCGGCTTACTAACATCATCTTTCGCACACGAAAGGAGCAATAACGACGACATGAATAATACATATATCTTTTTCATTTTTCTTAAGATCTCTAGTTTAACAATAATGAATGATGACATTAATTACGAGCTGCCGCAAGATCCGCTTTCCATCCCTCACGTTCAAATGTCTGTACCAACACTTTTCCATAAGATTCCGAAGCTTGTTGAACCGCATAATTAGGAATAGGCACATATTGATGTGTAGGAGCCACTCCTTTGATCTTCGCTGTACGCTGCGCATACTGATTAAAACGGATGAGATCTATTTTACGCATCCCTTCATACAACATTTCATGTCCTCTTTCCGTAAGTAAAGCATCCAGGAAAGCTTCAACATTCGCTGTTGCCGATGACGGAAGATCCCCCAGTCCGGCACGCTTACGCACTTCATTGACCGCGGCAATAGCGTCAGCGGACGGAGCTGCATTGTTTTTACGTACTTCGGCTTCCGCATACATGAGCAATACATCTGCCCAACGGGCTAACGGTATATCAGTCCCCTGAAAAGCCGTAGCTGTTTCCACCGGAAATTTATTAATGATAAACCCATCCCATGTAGTAGTATTCCGGTCAATCCAGGTTCCTGCAGTCGTATAATATTTGGTCAGGATCACTTCACGACGTTTGTCCGAAGGATCATACGTATCCCAAAATTTCGGAGACACATTGAAGGTTTGCCCCCATCCTTGCCCTTGCAGGTAGAAAGGAGTCGGATTTCCCTGATCGTCCACTCGAGCTGCATTATCGGGAGTAGCGAGCATCATCAGCGGGTTAAAGTTACCGGACTTATTCGTACCGTCCGCCGTTTCATCACAACTGACAGCCATAATCACTTCCGAATTAAAGTTATTGGCATTTTTAAATTGCTCGATATAAGGATTGTCCCCTTTCTTGAAAAGACTATACCGTCCCTTCAACTCGTTATACATATCAATCGCTTTCTGATAATAACCGGACATATAATAGCCTTCATTCAGGCAATGCCGCATGATGCATACACGTGCATAGTCTTTATTGTAACGTCCCTGTTCCGGCTGCGTATCTGCAATATACTGATAAGCATACTCAAAGTCAGCCATAATCCACTCCGTCATTTGCTGCAATGTCGGACGTACCAGATTTTCCAGTTTTGAAGGATTAATCAGGTCGTTCGGATCGACAATCAAAGGAACAGGACCATATACATGCAATAGATAATACATCATCAATCCACGACAAAGACGGGCTTCAGCAATAAATTCTCTTTTACGCTCTTCAGAGACCACTTCGGTAGAAGCCTTCTCCAGTGTGCCGATCACATTGGTGAAGTAGGAAATCTCACTTACTTTCGGAAAGTGGTTCGGGTTTTCATCGCTTAATGTACCGCTTGCGTAATAAACACACTGACTGAAATCGGCTTTAGAAAGGAAATAATATCCGCCTCCCCAACCATTATTCCACACAGCCACCTCATCTGTCGGATAATCAAAGAACTTCAGTACACCTCCGGCAGGGATATACCAACCGTGCTGATTGCCACTTGTTCCGGCACCGATCCAATAGGTCCATGTTGTCGTAAAAGGCATATAGCAGGTCATCATAAATGATTCGTATTCGGCTTCAGTCACCGGATAATTAGAAACATTCAACGTGCCATACATCTTCGGATCAAAATTATCCTCACAACTGCACATGATAAATGCAATCATGACAAACACCTTAAATAATTTATTCTTGTTCATATTTTCAATCTTTTCTTTCGTTACAGGTTTTCTTAGAAACATATTTTTGCTCCGAAGGAGTATGTTCTCGTCATCGGATACTCCGCTTTGGAGCCGTCGCCACCCGTCTTTATTTCAGGATCGACACCTACAAACTTGGTAAAAGTAAACGGATTCTGACAGTCGACAAAAACTCTGATAGAACTCACATAATCACCTACTCTTCCCAGCTTCTTTCCTGAAAGGTTATATCCTAAAGTGATATTCCTGACACGTACGAACGAAGCATTCTGATAATCTTCCTCAAAACCTACATTACCAGGCAAAGCGACAGCCTTTGTTGAAGCAATACCACGCCGGTTTCCATTCTGATTGGTTTGAGAATTCCAGATAGTATATACATATTTGTTCGAATTCTTGGGACTCGTGTAATACACATCTCCGACAAGTGCCCAACGATATGCATAGTTATAGCGTGTACGTCCGAATTGTCCATACATAAATACATCCAGATCAAAATCTTTGTATACAAATGTATTTCCAAAGCCTATGTGAATTTTTGGAAGTGTATTCCGCATCTTCACATCATCAATCGTTATTTTATTATCCCCATTTGCATCCTTAATAATCGGATAACCGGGCTGTTGCGCATCTGCCGGCAAAGATTTCTGCGATTCGGGCATATTGCTTTTATCTATGTTGATAACGCCTTCCGTTTCATAGTAATAATAAGCATTCACCGGTTCGTTCTTACGGATTCGATATTCTTCATAATAATAGTTGGGCATCCGTTCTTTCCAAACGGCATTATGATGTGATAAGGTCAATTGTGAGGTCCACTTAAACACACGGGGGATTTCAAAGTTTAGTGAGTTAATAGTCGCATCCCATCCGTAACGTACATAATGTCCATAATTCATCGGAACGGAAGATGTCATACTAAGCGGAGAGGAAGAGTCATATCCCAGCAAGTTGGTTACATCATTGCGGAACATATCAAAACTTCCCCAGATTCTATCTTTCAGGACTGAAAAGTCTATACCTATATTTTTCATGGTAGTCTTTTCCCAGGTAACATTCGGGTAATCAGGACCGCTAAGCAGATAGGGCACATAAGTCACTGAATTGTTAGAGAACTTGATATATTGGGCTGCCAGACTGAAAGTGCCATAAAGCGAACTACCCAGATTATCATTACCAGTCTGTCCATAACTACCACGAATCTTCAACTGGTCAATCCATGATATATGCTTCATAAACGGCTCGTTAGATAATTTCCAAGCCAATGATACTGAAGGGAAATAGGCATATTTCTTTCCCGGGAAAAACTTATCCGTTCCATCGCGACGAATAGTAGCGGCAACCACATATCTGTCGAGTACATCCACACTTGCCCTGGCAAATTGAGAACGACGTTCATCGGCTGCCCTGAAAGAAGTCGGGTAGAAAGCGCCTTCCGCAGCTTCCACCTTATCAGCAGCAATGTGATCGTTAATCTGTTCGTAGTCAAGTTCAAGTCCATTTGAATCGTTCGTATATCTTCCCATACCGACTACGGCATCGACACGTAACAAATCTCCAAACTGCTTTTTGAAAGTCAACGTGCCTTCCATAGTTTGGTTTCTACGTTCAACATATCCCAAATGCCCTCTTGATTTATACATGTCCATAAAATATATATCAGAAGGAATATACAGATTACGATTAGCATTCTCCTTATTAATACCATACATCAAACGGAAGGACAACATATCCTTGATTATATCCACATCGGCAGCAAAGTTTAGATAATAACCGCTTGTTTTAGTCCGGTCACTAACTTTTATCATTTCAGCCGGGTTAGGGTAATTTGAATATAAAGTAGGCTTTCCGTCCTCACCTCTGATTGGTAAATAAGAAGGATAAGTCAATGCTGATTGTATGGCATCGTACCCATTTCCACCACCTCCGCCACCGGAAGTTGAATTTGTATATTCATTTTCATTTACATTGACAATTGCTGTCAACTTAAGAAATGGAAGCAATTGTGAAGAAATGTTTGTCCGAAGAGCATAACGTTCCATAGCGGAGTTTTCTACCGTACCTTCCTGTTTGTAATAATTTCCGGACAGATAATATTTCAGCAGTTTAGAACCACCCGTAATTGTGATATTATGATTATTGATGTTACCATCCTTTAATACACAATCCAGCCAGTCTGTTGTTTGAGCGGCAGCTATCTGTTGAGGTGAGAATTGAGGTACCCATTTATTATCAAAAGGTTTATCACCATAAGGATACATACCGTTCGTAAATAAATAGTTTTCTTTATTGAAAATGTTGGCAACATTCATATATTCTTCCCCACTCAAAGGTTCCAGATACGGATAGTTTTTCACGATAGAATAATTTCCTTCATAAGTGATTTGGGGACGAGTTTCAGTACCTTTCTTTGTAGTAATTAATACGACACCATTGGCTGCACCAATTCCATAAATGGAGGCAGATGCATCCTTTAACACTTCGATAGATTCAATATCAGCAGGATTAAGTCCGGCCAATCCCGAACGATTGATAGAGTTGGGCATAACCTGGTTTCCGTTTCCAACCTCTAAAGAAGTGGAAGGCATCATTACGCCATCCACTATAAAGATAGGAGTACCTGCCCCACGAATTGAAAGGTCAACTGCTCCACCCGGTTGCGGGCTTGTCAACGTAGCTTCCAGTCCGGCAGCCCGCCCAAGCAACATCTGTGACATATTACTTGTTGCGGCTCGCGATATTTTTTCCGTTTTTACCGTTGCAATGGAAGTTGTCAGATTCTTACGGGTGGTCGTTCCATACCCTACCACAACAACTTCATCCAACTGTTTCGAATCCTCTTTCATCGTCACATTCAACGTCATCGGTCGGGTAATTTTCTGCGTATATGTAGTGTAACCTATTGAAGTAAATTTCAGTGTCGAGCCTTCCGGAACTTGCAACTGGTAATTGCCATCTATACCGGTGATGGTTCCTTGAGTAGCCCCTTCTATCATCACAGTCACTCCCGGAAGAACCTCTCCGGATTCGTCCACTACCTTTCCGGTCACTTTGACCGGCTGTTTGTTATCCTGTGGTTGAGATGAAACTTTGTTTAATACAATCTGACGTTTTTCAATCGTATAAGATACTCCTTCGCCTTTAAAAAGTTTATCCAGCACCAGAGTCATCCGTTCATTTTTCACAGTAATGCTTACTATACGGCTTACATCAACAATGTCTTTGTTGTATAAGAAACGATATTCTGTCTGATTTTCGATACTAGTCAAGACCTCCTCTACAGTCACATTTTTCAGTCGCAATGTAATTTTGGCGGATTGTGCCAGGATAGGTATACTGATAGCTTGCAAAGCTATACAAAACAACCATATAGCACAGATTCTCCCCATTTTTACATTCGCAGGTACATTAATTCTCTTTTTCATTTTTCTAATTGAAATAAGTTTCATACCTTTACATGTTTGGTTATTGGTTCTACAAATAAGTTGATTAACGAATAACTGAATCTTTGGAAAGGAAGGTGAGTCAGACCTTCCTTTTTTTATCAGTTGTCGGAAGCTGAATTCACTGATTATGTCTTTCTCATGGCTTGTATTATTTAAAGGTTAATAAATGTGTTTTTCTCTCGTTTCTATCAATAAGACGTTTCTAAAAATAAAAGCCACATTGGATATCGCATTATTTTTTCATCTGCATTATTTTTTCTTCAAACTATCGTTTATCCCAAATAATCTTTCTATTTTTACCCCCGACAATAGAACCTTTACTACAATACTATGCCGAATATCCAACAACAGACTTCCGACGACCGTTTTCTGGTAATAGCACTAAAACAGGATGATAAACAGGCTTTTACCCGACTATTCCATGCTTATTATAAAGATTTGGTATTGTTTGGCGGTACTTACATTCCGGAGAAATCTACCTGTGAAGATATTGTGCAAAATATCTTTCTCAAACTATGGAATGACCGGAAATCATTGGTAATTGAGAACTCACTAAAATCATATTTACTGAAAGCGGTCAGGAATTACTGTCTGGACGAATTACGCCATCGCAGGATTATAGATGAACACATTGCTTACGAACTTAAATCGGATTCTATAGATATAGATACGACAGAAAACTACATACTATATTCTGATTTATGCCGGCAACTTAAAAATGCATTGGAACAATTACCTCCTCAAGAAAGAGAAGTGTTCGAGATGAGCCGATTAGAAAACATTAAATATCAGGAAATAGCCAATCGCCTGAATATCTCTGTCAGAACGGTAGAAGTACGTATCAGCAAAGCATTGAAGCAGCTCCGCATCTTATTAAAAGATTTTTATTTACTACTTTTTTTATTTCTTTTCCACTAATGAATGTGGGATTTTCTTTCTGAAACGTCTATTATATATAAGGTAAAATGCATATGATAAATAAAGATTCAGACATAGAAATTATAATCTCCAGATATCTCTCGAAAGAGGCTACACCAGAAGAAATAAAGGTACTGGATGATTGGATATCGGCTACTCCCGAAAACTATAGGAGCTTTCTATCACAAAAGAATGTGTGGGAAGTCAGTCACCCGGCTTTTAATCCGGAAGAGATAGATGTGGACAATGCGCACAGAAAAGTAATGGAGAAGATTCTCCATCAAAACCAGCCGGTTTCCGTTCGTCCTAAGTTGTCCTTCCTGCACTATTGGCAGCAAGTGGCAGCTATCTTACTTCTTCCTTTACTGATATTATCTGCTTATCTTTATTTTAAACCCGCTTCTCAAATTGCAGAGACTTATCAGGAGTTATTCACTCCTTATGGCACTTGGTCGGTAGTTAATCTGCCTGACGGTTCTAAGGTTTGGCTAAATGCCGGAAGTTCTTTAAAGTATCCGACTCAATTCAATGATAAGCAAAGAGTTGTTTCGATGCAGGGTGAAGCCTATTTTGAAGTAGAATCCGATAAAGAGCATCCCTTCATCGTAAAAACCAAACAACTGACTGTAGAAGCTACCGGCACAGCATTCAATGTGAACGCATACACTCCGGATCATGTAACAGCAGTGACGTTAGTAAAAGGAAAGGTCGCAGTCACTCTTGACCAGAAAAAGACGATTTCCCTTTCACCGGGAGAGAAAATTGACTATAATCTGGCCACTTCTTTATATAACGTCAATAAAACCAATACTTATAAATGGTGCTCATGGAAAGATGGAATACTCATTTTTAGAGATGACCCGCTGGAATATGTATTCAAGCGTTTGGGACAGACTTATAACGTGGAATTTATTCTGAAAGACGCTGAATTAGGAAAGTATTCCTATAAAGCGACTTTTGAAGGTGAATCTTTAAATGAGATTTTGCGCTTGCTTGAAATGAGTGCACCTATTCGCTGTAAAGAGGTTAGTAACCGCAACACCAATAATGAGAAGTTTGAAAAGCAGCGTATAGAGGTGAGTAGGATTGTACGGAAATAAGTTTGATTAGTACAAACTTAATCGTATGGCTTCAAATTAATTTCATTTGGTAGTATTAAGTTGTACGACACCCGGGTCTCATGCACACCGACACCCGGGTGTTGAACATGCTGACACCCGGGTGTCAAGCATCATGAGACCCGGGTGTCGTACAATTTATTCTTGCAGTATCTTTTTTTCTTCTCTACTATAAGTTATGATCCCAACCACTATTAATTAAAATCATTAGTCCCATAACAGTACAGAAACGAATTTATTACTTCATCTTGTATACCAGCGTTCCTCCTTTTACAATATCCTCATGCGAGATTGTTTTCTTCGTATATGGTTCGCCATTCAATGTAATACTATCTACATATTTATGTTCTTTCGACAAATTCTCCGCAATAATCGTGAAAGTCTTGCCATCGGCCAGATGCAAAGTCATCTTCGGCAACTGTGGAGCACCGAATACATATTCCGCACTTACCGGATCTACCGGATAGAATCCCATCGCACTAAGCATATACCAGGCAGACATCTGTCCGCAATCATCATTTCCACAAAGTCCGTCGGGTTTGTTTTTGTATTGAGTATCAAATATTTCACGAACCAATTCCTGTGTACGTTCCGGACGACCAGCCAGTGCATACAAATAAGTCACATGATGGCTTGGCTCATTTCCATGAGCATATTGCCCGATTAATCCAGTAACATCTGCCAAACTTTCACCTTCTAGCTTAACCGTAAACAATGAGTCTAATTTATTCAAGAAAGGTTTTTCTCCCCCAAACAACTGGATTAATCCTGGAACATCATGTTGTACATGCCAAGTATATTGCCATGCATTTCCTTCCGTATAATCTCCACCGACACTTTCAGAATGTGCCAACGCACTTGGGTTAAACGGAGCTTTCCAAGTTCCGTCAGCTTTGCGCGGACGCATGAACTTCGTCTCCGAATCGAAAAGATTCTTATAATAGTCAGCACGTTTCGCGAAGTAAGCGGCATCTTCCTCTTTACCCATACGACGTGCCATATCGGCAGCAGCATAATCATCATATACAGATTCTAAAGTGGAAGATACAGATTCTGCTTTTATCAGATCTGTCGGGAAATAACCATATTTCGTATAAACCTCCCAATCAGACTTCAACGGATGAGATACAGTCTGCGTCTTCTTTATTATATTGAAAGCACGTTCAGCGTCAAAGCCACGGAATCCTTTGCGATAAGCCTCGGCAATGACTGATACGCCGTGATTACCAATCATACAGAAATTCTCTTTTCCCCACAATCCCCAAATAGGCAGGAAGCCTTGCACTTCACCCTGTTCGATGAGAGAATTCACAAAACCGTCCACACGTTCGGGAATCACTAATGTATAAAACGGATGAGCGGTACGGTAAGTATCCCACAAAGAGAACGTAGAATAGAAAGCACCAGTTCCGGCTTTTACAATAGAGTCGGCGGCATTACGATACATACCGTCTACGTCCGAAATTTGATTAGGCTGAATCAATGCGTGGTAGAAACAAGTATAGAAATTTGTCTTTTCATCATCGGTACCCTCTATTTCAATACGGCTCAAATAGTTATTCCATTCATTGTGGGCAGTAGCTCTTACTCCTTCAAAATCCCAGGCAGGAATTTCTGCTTCCAGATTCTTTTTAGCCCCGTCTATGCTGGTGGTGGAAAGAGCCACTTTCATCATCAGCTCGTCTCCCGGCTGCATATCAAAAGAGGCAATGATGCGTTTTCCTTTTTCTGTTTCGCCCATCGGAAGATAAAGTGAATCGACTACCGGACGGTTGAATTTCATCACAAAGAAATAATCTTGATTGACCCATACCGTGTTATTGACATGTCCTGTCAGTGTTTGAGCATCTTCCCAGTTCACTTCACAACTGTTGACTTGTGAATGATATTGTTCTTCTCTCCACGCAGGACCATGTTGCAAGTCAATCAATATAGAGGCAGAATCAGCCTTGTGATAAGTATAGCGGTGAAGGGCAGCATGGATAGAGGCAGTCAGTTCTGCTTTTACCTGTGGATCAGAGAGCTCTGCGGTGTAATATCCCGGAGTAGCCGCTTCTTTATCTTTAGGGAAATGACTGCGATAGGCATCCCACGCACGTACACGTGTACCGGTGACCGGCATCACCAAAATATCACCTAAATCCATACATCCCGTTCCATTCAGATGTGTTTGAGTAAATCCCCAAATCAGGGAATCCTCATAAACATATTCAGAACAGTAGCGCCAACCAACTGCTCCCGTCACAGGACTGGTCTGGATCATACCGAAAGGATAACACGCGCCTGGAAATGTATGACCATTATCAGCAGCACCGATAAAGGTATTAACGTATTGAGTATAATCCTTTGTTTCCGCTTTTTCAGTCGGAGTACAGGAAGAATAGAAGAACAAGCCTGCTGCTAAAGCTGCAGCCACAAAAGGGGTTTTTCTTTTCATGGTAAATATAATGTTAAGTTAATGTCGCATTACATATGCTGATATTTATTTAATTTTTCACGATAATAGTTGTGCCACAAAATTAGAGAATTCTTCTCATTTAAAAGGATTAGATACAGACAAATATACTTAAATCTTGCAGGAAAGAAGCTTCTATTTATATCGATTCGCTGTGATAAAACAAAAATTCGTACGACTTATTGAATAAATATCAACTCAATTATTTATCTTTGTTAGCTTAATAACAAGCTGGCGCAAAAAACAATAAGTATAATGAAAGATTTCTTGAAATTTACACTTGCCACGGTGACAGGTATCATTTTGTCAAGTATTGTATTATTTATAATCAGCATGGTAACGCTGTTTGGCATCATGTCCGCTTCGGACACGGAAACAATCGTAAAAAAGAATTCCGTAATGATGCTCGACTTAAACGGAACATTAGTTGAACGTACGCAAGAAGATCCGCTAGGTATTTTATCACAGTTGTTTGGTGACGAATCTAACACGTACGGACTGGACGATATTCTCTCTTCCATCCAGAAGGCTAAAGAAAACGAAAATATCAAAGGGATTTATTTGCAAGCAAGTTCACTAGATACCTCTTATGCTTCCTTACAAGAAATCCGTAATGCACTGCTCGATTTCAAGGAGAGTGGAAAGTTCGTCATTGCTTATGCCGACTCCTATACGCAGGGGCTTTATTATCTTTCCAGCGCAGCCGATAAGGTGCTGCTCAATCCCAAAGGAATGATTGAATGGAGAGGTATCGCTTCCGCTCCCCTGTTCTACAAAGACCTGCTACAAAAAATAGGAGTTGAGATGCAGGTGTTCAAGGTGGGAACTTACAAATCTGCCGTGGAACCGTTTATTGCAACAGAGATGAGCCCTGCCAATCGCGAACAAGTGACAGCATTTATCACTTCCATCTGGGGACAGGTGACGGAAGGGGTTTCTGCTTCCCGCAATATTCCAGTAGATTCTCTGAATGTTTATGCCGATCGTATGTTAATGTTCTATCCATCAGAAGAAAGTGTTAGGTGCGGATTTGCTGATACCTTGATTTATCGCAATGATGTGCGCAATTATCTTAAAAAACTGGTAGAGATAGATGAGGATGACAATCTCCCGATAGTAGGATTAAGCGACATGATGAACGTAAAGAAGAATGTGCCAAAAGACAAAAGTGGTAATATCGTGGCTGTTTATTATGCATCCGGTGAAATTACAGACTATCCGAGTTCCGCAACTTCCGAGGACGGAATTGTTGGTTCGAAAGTCATTCGTGACCTGCGCAAATTGAAAGATGATAATGATGTGAAAGCTGTTGTACTCCGTGTCAATTCTCCGGGCGGAAGTGCTTTTGCTTCAGAACAAATCTGGCATGCAGTGAAAGAGTTGAAAACAAAGAAACCGGTCATTGTCTCTATGGGTGATTATGCCGCGTCAGGAGGTTACTATATCTCTTGCGTTGCCGACACGATTGTTGCAGAGCCTACTACCCTGACCGGGTCTATCGGAATATTCGGTATCATTCCCAATGTAAAAGGATTGACTGATAAAATCGGTTTAAGTTATGATGTAGTTAAGACGAATAAATATGCTGATTTCGGGAATATCATGCGTCCGTTCAACGAGGATGAAAGATCATTGCTTCAAATGATGATTACCGAAGGATACGATACCTTTGTCAGTCGTTGTGCCGAAGGACGCCACATGACAAAGGAAGCGATCGAAAAGATTGCCGAAGGCCGTGTATGGACCGGGGAGACTGCTAAAAAGTTAGGACTGGTAGACGAGTTAGGCGGCATTGACAAGGCATTGGATATTGCCGTGGCAAAAGCCGGTATCGAGGGCTACACCGTTGTTTCTTATCCTGCAAAACAAGATTTCTTTTCTTCCCTGCTTGATACGAAACCGACGAATTACGTAGAATCACAATTGCTGAAAAGTAAGTTAGGTGAGTTCTACCAACAATTCGGTTTACTGAAAAATCTGCAAGAACAATCCATGATTCAGGCTCGTATTCCGTTCGAACTGAATATTAAATAAACTGCCATACATGGACGAACACTTTATCAAGATACATAAGTGGCTCTACCCTGCCTCCTGGCTCTACGGAGCAGCGGTAATGATGAGAAATAAACTCTTTGACTGGGAAGTGCTGCAATCAAAGAGTTTTGATATACCTATCATCAGCGTAGGTAATCTTGCTGTTGGAGGAACAGGGAAAACTCCGCACACTGAATATCTGATAAAGTCTCTTTGTAATCAATATAATGTAGCTGTATTAAGTCGGGGGTACAAACGGCATACGAAAGGTTATGTGCTGGCTACTCCGGAAAGTACGGCAAGAAGCATTGGCGACGAACCGTACCAGATGCATCAAAAATTCCCGTCTGTCACAGTAGCTGTCGACGAAAAGCGTTGTCATGGCATAGAAAAGCTGCTTGCACTGCAAAAGCCTTCAATAGATGTTATCCTGTTAGATGACGCTTTCCAGCACCGATATGTCAAACCGGGATTGAGTATTCTGTTAACGGATTATCACCGGCTGTTCTGTGACGACACTTTGCTCCCCGCAGGACGACTTCGTGAGCCAATTAGCGGCAAGAACCGGGCACAAATCGTTATTGTCACCAAATGTCCGCAGGACATCAAGCCTATTGATTATAATATTATCACGAAACGACTGAACCTTTATCCATATCAACAGTTATTCTTCTCATCGTTCCGGTATGGCAACCTGCAACCGGTGTTTCCTATGATGGTTCCGGACACAGATACCCCTTCGGCAAACAATGAGATTGCTTTGTCCTCGCTGACAAATACAGATATATTATTGATGACCGGAATTGCCTCACCGACTCCCATTCTTGAAAGGCTGAAAGATTGTACCCAACAAATAGATTTGCTATCGTTTGACGATCATCACAATTTCAGCCATCGGGATATCCAGCTTATCAAAGAACGGTTTCATAGGCTGAAAGGAGAATGCCGGTTGATCATTACTACCGAAAAAGATGCAACACGCCTGATTAACCATCCGGCTTTGGACAAGGAATTGAAACCATTTATCTATGCCTTGCC
>OGDF01003424.1_pt1 | contig 19514 bp, 25 predicted proteins | sample 1570141 | NCBI WGS metagenome assembly OGDF01 (sample SAMEA4370581, study PRJEB24528) | human gut metagenome | reverse complement strand
CTATTTTCTCATAAATGGCAAGGAGATTAAATCCACTGGTTTATTTTACGCTTACGATTGACCGTCTGTTAAGCAATGCTTCTCCCGAAGAGTTGGAAAAGAAATTTCCTGTACGCTTTTACGAACTGACTGAGTCCGGAACGCAGGAGCTTACGGAGAACCAATAATATGTCCCCTATCTCCATCGCCACAAGTATATGTCCATCTGGGAAATGAACGACCGGTTGAACCATAAGAATCCGCATCACCTCGGCTTCCGCGACCTTATCTGGCAGTTCTTCAACGATGAACCCCCTTGCACCCCCCTCGCTATCGTTAAGCGAGTATTCCTCGGAAGCCGCACGGGACAAGGCTTTAAGGAAAAGAGAAGGGGGTGCATTTGCACCCCCTCGGTTGGAATTTTGCACCCCCCTGTTATATAATTACCAGTTTTCAAACCTTCGCCGCATATTCAAAGCACATATTTCCTGCATTTCTTCCTCGGAAAAATCCGATGACAGATTTTATCGATTTTGTTGCATGATTTGACAATGACATCCCCTCCTCGCAATATATTTATTTTGTACCTATCATGGCAAAGTGTCACGCCGTTTGCTTCAGCAACATCAAAAAGCTCCTTTGCTATGCGGCAGTCATTTGGCTCTGCCCTCTTACTCCTTCGGTGCGTGTTTTGCCCACGCTTGGCCTTCACTGTCGGCATTTTTGGTGTTTTGCGCCATAACGCCCACCAGCGGATGAGGAACATATAGTTCTTCCAGATAGTTCCTGTCCTCGTCCGTCAGCGTCAAATCCACCGCCTTGACTGCCCCTTCCACATGATGAAGCTTGGTTGCCCCGGCTACGGGAGCATCTACCTTTGTCAGTAGCCATGCCAAGGCAATCTCGGTCATGGTGACCCGGTATTTGTCCGCAAGTTCTGCCACTCGCACAATGATTTTCTGGTCAGCCTCCGCCATACCGTCATATTTCAGATGCGCCATACTGTCCTCTTGAAGCCTCTTGGTGATTTCGCCGGGTTTGCGGGAAAGCCTGCCGCTGGCTAAGGCGCTATACGGCGTCATGGCAATATTATCCTCTTCGCAAAGTTCTGCCATCTCCCGCTCTTCCTCACGGAAAAGCAGATTGTAATGGTTCTGCACAGAAATGAACTTGGCAAAACCTTCCTTTTCGGCGAGCGCATTCGCCTTGGCGAGCTGCCATGCGTAGCAGTTGGCGATGCCCACAAAACGCGCCTTGCCCGCTTTGACCATGCGGTTCAGTCCATCCATGACCTCATAGATTGGAGTCTTATAGTCCCACATATGGCAAATATACAGATCCACATAATCCATGCCCAAATGCTTCAAGCTCATGTCAAGAGATTTTTCGATATGCTCCTGCCCCGTCACGCCGTCTGCGATTTCCTGCGGACTGCGGGGCAGGAATTTTGTCGCCACTGCCACGTCCTCGCGTCTCGCGAAATCGCGCAAAGCCCGCCCCACATATTCCTCGCTCGTGCCGTTCTGGTAAACGATGGCGGTATCAAAGAAATTGATGCCCAGCTCCAGTGCATGTTTGATGATGCTACGGCTCGTTTCTTCGTCCACCGTCCAACTGTGCTGCCCCGTCTTGGCATCGCCAAAGCCCATGCAGCCCAGGCAAATACGGGAGACGTGCAAATCCGAATTTCCCAGTTTCGTGTATTTCATGAAAAACAGTCCTCTCCTATCAATGAGTATATCTTATCGCAGTTCTTTCCTCAATCCCTCAAGCCAAGCGTCGATGTCCGCTTGGGAAGTCAGCATATGGTCGCCGCCCTCCGAATCAAACTGTATTTCCATAGCTGCGGCAAATTTTGCCCCGGCGCAGTATTCCTTGATGTCCGTGATTACATGCCCCGGCCAGCCGCCGTGTGTCATAAAGGGAATGACCGTCTTGCCCGTCCAGTCCTGCGATTTCAGGAAAGTGTGCATGGGAGGCGCCATGGTAAACCACCAGGTCGGCGTTCCCACGGCGATGATGTCATAATCGGCGATATTCACCGCAAGGGGCTTGATTTCCGGCATAAAGCCGGCCTCCACCTCCCGCTTCCCTTGCTCGGTCACTTCGCTGTTCCAGCCGCCATAGGGCGGATAAGGATGGGTCGGCTCGATTTCTGCATAATCGGCATCAAGAACCGTTTGCAACTGTTTGGCAATTTTCCTGGTGTTGCCACGGGAAAAGGAATAGCAGACGACCAAAATCTTCTTATCCTTGCTCATAATTCTCTCCTCCTGCTTGCTCATCATTTTTTCCTCCGCTAATTTCGCGTCCTTCATGCCGTCCGTTTTCAACGAGGAATTTTGCGGCTCGGAATCTGCCGTAAAAGCGATGCCGAAAACGGCCAACATAGTCAGCAAAAGTGCGGCAAAGACGAACCGATATGTATGAGGCTTCATCGTACTGCCTCCTTATACTTCAAATTTTTCAGGCTCTAACCGCTTGATACATTTGGCAGGATGGCCCACCACGACTTCATAGTTCCCCACATCTTCTCCTATCTTTCGCAAATCAATCCGTACTTCGTCCATTTTTTGTTCCTCTTCCTTTAGTACATATTGATATTTTGCCAGAAAGCGAAATGGTGGCGCTGCTTGTATTCCTTCATATCCACCATCTGCGGCTTCCCTTGGCCAAGTTTCAAATAACGGGCATGGTCGCCGTCAAAACGCTTCCATATTCCCTGCTCGTCCACTTTGGACATGCCCGTCCAGATTTTCGCCATCTGCTTGGCGACCTTCTGCTGCTTGGGCGTGAGTTCGGTGCCGATGTCTGAAGAACCGTGAAAGCCGGGGAAAAGATACGGCAGCTCGTAAGTATGCGCCGTTCCCTGCTCAAAATCGGTCGCAACATACTTGGGACACTGCGGATCGCTGAACTCGTAGTAATAGACTTTCAGCTTGCTGTCGAGCGAATCGGCAATCCGATAAATCGGCGCAGCAAACCAGCTGTCCGTGATGACCTGTGCATACGCCTCGGCGGGACTGCCGTAAGCCTCTGCGGGATACTCGGCCATCACCTTGTCCGCAAAGCCGGGGATAGCGTACTGTTTTTCCAATGTCTCGAGATTGGTGCGATAGGCGGCCTCGTCCATATTTTTCCCAGCAATGCTCTCCGTCAGGGCGGCAAAGAAAGAACCCTCGTTTTGCACATTGCCAATGCCCAGCCGTTCGCCGTTTACTTCGCCGTTCTTAAAGGCTTCAGCGATGCTTGACGGCACATACTCACCGTCACGGGTGATAATGCCGTCCAATAAATAGTTGTTTTCCAAAGCCAAAATTTCTTCCGTGGAAAGGGAGCGCAACTCCTCGGCGGTAGCGTTTTCCAATCCTGCCGCTTTAGCCAGGCCGATGCCCTTTTCCTCGGCCTGTTCCCGCGAAATCGAATGGCCATTGGCATACATGACAGGGCTGGACATGGCGATGATGTTTTTGAACAAGCCTTTGGCCTTGGGACTGGCCATCAGGATTTGCGAGCTTTGCCCGCCGGAGGATTCGCCGGAAATCGTCACATTGTCGGGATCGCCGCCGAAGTTCTCGATATTTCTCTGCACCCATTCAAGCGCTGCAATCTGATCCATCACGCCGTAATTGACAGCGGCGTGACCTTCCGCATCAAGGGCGGGATGGGCAAAATAGCCGAACGCCCCGAGCCGATAGTTTATCGTCACCACCACGGCGCGGCCTTCCTTGGCTAAAAGCGAGGGGTCATAATCGCTCCCCGCGCCGACCACCAAAGCCCCGCCATGAATCCAGACAAAGACGGGAAGTTTATCGGGGTCGCCGGGTTGCTTCTCCGGCACGGCCACATTGAGGTACAGGCAATCTTCTGAGCCGCCTGCCGTTGCGAACACGCCCAAGTAACCCGTCTGCGCCGCTTCGCTTTTGTATTCGGTGGCATCAAGCACCCCATGCCAGTTATCGACCTTCACCGGCGGCCGCCAACGCAGCTCACCGACCGGCGGCTTGGCGTAGGGAATCCCCCGCCAGTAGCGCACACCACCCTTGGCAAAGCCCCGCACTTGCCCGTTTTCGGTATTTGCCAATACGTTTTGGCTGACGGCCTGCGCCTCTGCTGCGTACACCATCGTTTGCTGATTGGGCAGCACCGCCGGAATAATCAACCAAGCGGCAGCGGCTGCCACAGCCAAAGTCTTCTTTAAGCGGGAAGAAAATTTGCTGCTCATTTTGCTGCTCCCTCCTCCACATAAGCCTTCTTCATGGAATTAAACGCCGCCCACACATTCGGCCAGCCGGCATAAAACGCCTGATGGGTCAAGATTTCCGCCATTTCCTCCTTGGTGACGCCGTTCTTCTTGGCTTCCTGCATCTGGTACTGACAGGCGAAGGTATCGCCCATACCCTTGGCTACCAAGGTTGCCACCGTCACCATCGAACGGTCACGCAGGGAAAGTTTGTCGTTCCGCGACCAGACCTCGCCGAACAGGACATCATCGTTGAGCCGGGCAAATTCCGGCGCAATCTCGCCGAGCATATCGCGCCCCGCCGTCTGCACTACCTTTACCGCTTTTCTCTCGTTATTGTTCTGCTCCATTTATGCCGCCTCCGTAAACATCAAATTCATCGATAAAATTCCTGCCGCCAGCAATGCAGCTGCAAGCTTATAGAAACGCATAGTCCTATCCTCCGTCATTTCAAGGCTTTATAAGCCGCTTCATCCACCGGCTCCAGCCACTCTGTTCCGGCGCCGTCCTGCATGATGGAAAGATGCTGGAACCAGCTGTCCGGCGCCGCCCCGTGCCAATGCTTCACGCCTTCGGGGATGGTTTTGGAGGGCATTTTCCGTAACGGCCGTGTCCCTCCGTCTGTAAATTCATTTTATGGCAAATCTCCTTGCAACGGAAGTCGCTTTTTGCTATCATGGCATTAACCAAAAGGTTCATACAGGAGGCTTTGCGATGTACAACAAACACTTGGACGCATTTCTGATGGCGGCCGATTGCGGCAGCTTCACGAAGGCGGCGAAAAAACTCTTCATCACCCCCAATGCGCTCATCAAGCAGATCAATCTCTTGGAGGGCAGATTAGAATTGACGCTGTTTCGGCGGACGAACCACGGCATTGTGCTTACAGAGGCCGGCAAGAGCATTTATCGGGATGCCCGCCGCATCATCCATATATCCGAGCAGGCTCTGGTTACTGCCAAGGCACTCACGACAGGCAAGCAGAACATTATCCGGCTGGGCAGTTCTATGATGAATCCCTGCCGCCCCATCATGGAGCTATGGGTGGCTGTAAGCAGTCGTTATCCTCATATCAAACTTTCCATCGTCCCCATTGATGACGGAAAAAGTGACAAACAGGATTCTTTCGCTGAAAAAACGGGAAGCGTCGACATCATTGCCGGACTCTTCCCGTCCACATTATGGAAAAATAAAGTCAATGCCCTCAAAATACGCCAGCTTCCCTTGGCGGTGGCCGTCCCCATCAATCATCCGCTGGCAAGCTGCAAAAGGCTGATGCTGACCGACCTCTACAGCGAGACGCTCCTCATGGTGGAGCGGGGCGACACAATTTATATCGACCGCTTGCGCGATGAGCTTGAAACCGCGCACCCGCAAATCCATATCCACGATGTACCTTCCTATGACATCAGCATCTTCAACTATGCAGCCACCACGGGGCATCCCATGATTACCGCCGATATTTGGTCGGAAATCCACCCTTCCCTCGTGACGCTCCCTTGCGACTGGGGAGGCGATTACTCCGTCCCATACGGCCTGCTCTATGCCAAAGAGCCTGCGCCGCACGTCAGGGAGTTTGTGGAGATTATGACAAGTTTGATAAAAGAACAAACAACATTTTGATTTTACAGCCGTCTCTCCGTTCCATCCCGAAACACCACCGTCATTCCACCATCCACACCCACCGTCTGTTGCCGTGTCTTAAATGATACAACGTAACGAAATCCCCTATACTCACATAACGATGCACACGGTAGGGGGTGCAAATTTGCACACCCCTCATAACGATTCAGGGTGCATCGTTACGGGGTATCATTTATCGGTGAAGGACTTCTTCATCGCCGCTCCCGGCTTAAACGCTTCTGAAACAGTTTCTCCAACTTTAAGGTATCGGAATTGCTCTTCATCATAAATGAGCGGATTTAATTTTTCCAACACCACTTTGTCCTGTTCATTCAATATGGATTCATCAGCAATGATTTTCTTGACCTCGCCGGTTATCTGCATATGACTGCCTACAGTTACCTTATGAACAACCTGGCATTCCAAGGACAAAGGTATTTCATCAATGATTGGTGCATGAACCTTCTCTGCCTCGCTGGTATGGAATCCGATATTTTTGATTTTGTCAGTATTGTAACCGGACTCAACTCCCAAATAATCTGCTTCCTTCACTTGGCCGACACCGGGAAATCCAAGGACGAAGGCATCCTGCTCAAGAATCGCCTTCAAGGTTTTTCTCTTCAGCGTCGCATTGATGGCAATGGTAACGCAGGGCGGTACATGACTGCTCACCATGTAAAAAGCCAGAGTGCAGGCCTCTGCCTTGCCGTCTTTGTCATAAGCCGAGACCACCACCGTCTCCGTAGGAGAAACAAAGGCTCGGAGTTTTAATTCTTTTTTTGCCATGTATCCTCGCATCCTTTCCTTTTGAGATTTTTCCATCACATAAAAATTTCAGGCTCCAAACGCGCCGTTTTGAACGTTTCAACAAAGCCCTTCATAAATTTTTCGACTTCTGGACTGGTCGAAGAGATGGCGTGTTTTGGGCAGCGGTTGATGCATCCGTAGCAGCCGATACAGGCTTCAAGGTTAAATGTCTTGTTTTCAATGTCAATGGCATCTACCGGACAATTGCGGACGCAAGTCTTGCACTTAATGCAGGCATCCGAAATTTTTTTACCTCTCCACTTTAATGGAAAATCGTAGGGATCTTTATTTTGCTCCCTAAATGCCACGAATTTATTGAATTCCTCCGAGGATGACCAATTGGTAACCGGCTGACGATGGAGGTCATAATCACCAGCAAATATCTTCTCATAAGCCTTGCGCCCGAAGTCTGCCATAATTGTCTCATCTTTTGCGTCCGGACGGCCTGCACCAAGTTCCGGTGCCATAGTATGCTGCGCCACAAAAGCTCCCAACGCACAAACACGAAAGCCTCTCTTTTCTGCCCGTTCTTTCATTTCCGTAAGAGCCACACCGTAATACGCATTGCCAAAGGATACAACACCGATAAACGGTGTATCATTTCCCTCCAGGCAGTTAAAAATCTCCTCTGCCTTCGTGAAAAGCATCCCGGCTGACAAAGACCCGTAAATGACTAAGTCATCCGCCCCGAAAACATACTGCTGCTTTCGCGCCGAGGAAGGCAGCAGATTATGTGTCTTTATCTCTGCGCCCTGTATCCCGGAGGCAATCTTTTTGACGATTTTCTCCGTAGACCCGCTGGGACTGAAGTACACAAGATGGACACTTTTGATTTTTTTCTCGCTCATGTTAGCTCTCCCCTTATAAGATATGTGTCAAACAGCAATCGTAGCGATATACTCCGTATCCTCCTTGACAACCATATTCGGATTTTCCATTATCAGGCTTCCGTCCGTCACGCTCATAAAATGGCAAAGAGCAATTCCCATATCGATTTTCTGTACATCCCAGGCATATGCGTTTCGATATCCATCTTTATGTTGCTCGTAGAAATGATATTTGTTTCCGTCCTTGACGATGCGGCAGGGCTGCATATTGGCAGCCGATGGATACCACCTCACGGATTCCAATATAGCCAAGGTCTCGCTGTCAGTCAACGGCGTTTGAAAATTCCCGTCAAAGAAGATATCCGAGACAGGGAGCCGTTCGTCTCCGTGAACTTTAGCCCGTAACTTTCTGTCCACTTCGGACGGCTTCACAGCAGGATATCCCAAGGGGCTTACAATCATCATATATTCATCTGCCTCGGTATCGGCGGCTTTCTCAAAGAGCCTGCGGTCTAAGGTGCCGCCAATCCATGTTGTTCCAATGCCAATCGACCATGCGTAAAGCACCATCTTTTCAAAGGAATACCCAAAAGCTTCCTCCGCATGGCTGACCTTCGGCACTTTCGCCGCGATATAGGCAGCTTCGCCCACAATGACCGGGCTGGACAGGCCATACTTATCTTTGTCGAGCCAAACGAACTTCACGGGAATGTTATAGGGATTGGCGATGGTTTCAACGTAGTTCAGAATCTTAGTCTTATCTTCGGCTGAAAGCGGCTTGCCGTCAAAGGTTCGCACACTTTTTCTTGTACGGATAATTTCCTTCATGTCCATTTTGACAATCATCCTTCATCCGTTCGCCTTGATGATATCTGCCAGCGTTATGTGTTCGTTGCGGAAACGAACGGTATTTGCTTCTTTGGGCAGATGAATGGCGTTTTGAGGGCAATTATGCAAGCAGGCATAACAAACCTCGCACCGGTCAGAAAACTTCACGCCCGTTTCCGTCACCGTGATATTATTGGCAGGGCATACCTTGGCGCATACTCCGCAACGGACGCATTTGTCATTAACCATGTAGCCAAGTGCCGTATCTTTGCGGAGAATTGGCTCGGCGAGTTCTTTTTTATATTTTCTCATCACTGCTCTGTTTTCGTCCGTCACCTCAATCGCCATAGTTTTGCGCTCGGTGATATCTTTACACAGTCGAGCGATTTGCCCCTCCACATCCTTTTCCGGCAAGGTATCCATCTGCTCTTGCATATCAAAAATTGGTAGATAATTATCCACCATCTGTATGGCATTGACATATTTTAAATCAAGACCGGCGGCATCAGCCGCTATCCTGGCATGAGAAAATGCTTCCGCATACCCCATGCCGTAAGTGTATACGAAAAAGAAGTACTCCGTGGTGATTTTTGCCCGTGCAATAAACTCTCGCACCATCATAGGCATTTCCACAGCATATACGGGACAGACAATTCCCACGGCATCATCGGCGATTTCGATGTCTTTTTGTCGCATGAGCTGCGGGATAGACAGCAAAGTGCCGCCAAGCCTTCTGGCAACATACAGGCAGTTGCCACTTGCGGTAAAATAACAAATTGTCATGGTCGCCTCACATCCCTTCTTCAAAATACGACTCCTATATGTCTGCTTAACCTTTACTATTATACCATAATCCTCTCTACTCCTGCTTTAGAAAATAAAAAAAATGGCGCAGAGCCAAAGCCCTGCGCCGTAGTCCCCGTCAAGCCTGTATCTCCGTGCCGTCCCGGAAAATGACCGTCATATCCTTGTTCCTGCTCACCGTGATATGTTCTACCATACAGCCCCACAGGCTCTCATCGAAGTCCTCGATAATGCCATTCCGTTCCCGCAGAGTCTTGGTAAAGGACACAAGCCTTGCGCTCTGGGCTTCCTTAGCAGATATGGCGGCTATCGTTTCATCAAACTTGATCTTGGCAGCATCGTATTTTGCCACCATGCCGTCGTACCGCTTTTGGTATTCCTCCTGGTCTTGGGCGATACGTGCGTTTTCGGCGATGCAGTTATTCACCATGTCCACTAACACCGCCATCTCGCTTTCGAGCCGCCGTTTTTCCTCTTGCAAGGCATCGGTGTTGCAAAGCGTCCTGCGGATAAGCTCCGCATTGGCGATGATTTCCTTCCTCTCCGTCACCAGTTTGTTGTAGGCTGATACAAATGCCGTCTTGACTTCCTCCTCCGTTACATGGGGCGTTTGGCATTTCTCCCCATTGTACTTACGATTGCAGCGGTAGATGGTCCTGCGGTACTTGTCGGTCGAATGCCACACCTTGGCCCCGTACCAGCCTCCGCACTAGCCGCACTTGATTTTGCTGGAGAAGATGGATACGCCGCTGTAACGACCCGTGCCTTCACGCCACCGCTTGATTTCTTCCTGCACCCAGTCGAAGACCTGCGGGCTGATGATGGCTTCGTGGTTATTTTCCACATAGTATTGTGGCACTTCCCCTTCATTCGCTTTCGTTTCTTTGGTCAGGAAGTTGACGGTGAACCGCTTCTGCAACAGGGCATCGCCCTTGTATTTCTCATTCGTCAGGATGCTCTCTACAGTCCGCGGATACCAGCATTTCTTTTTCGCCGGGGTTTCCAGCCCTCTGGCAGTCAGCTCCCTGGCAATGGAGTGGAAGGTATACCCGTCCAGGAACAAATGGTAAATCAGTTTCACCGTCCTGGCCTGTTCCCGGTTGACGGCCAGATTCCCATCCGGCCCTTTGTCATAGCCGAGAAAATGCCTGTAGGGAACACACACCTTGCCGTCAGCGAACCGCTTCCGATGGCCCCAGGTGACGTTTTCCGAAATGCTTCGGCTTTCTTCCTGTGCCAGGCTGCTCATGATGGTGATGAGCAGTTCCCCGTTACCAATCAAAGTGATACAATCTAACGATGAACCCCCTTGCACCCCTGCCTATCGTTAAATGAGTATGCCTCGGAAGCCGCACGGGACAAGGATTCGAGAAAAAGAGAAGGGGGGGTGCATCTGCCCCCCTCGGCGGGATTTTTGCACCCCCTAACTACTGTTTAAACTCTTGATTCATTTTTCAGAACGCAACCATGAAACAATCTGGTTTCATGCCCTGTCCATGTCTCTTTTGTAAATCTCTATTCCTTACAGGTCAATCCGCTCCACCAGAGTATCAGGATCGACATTTTTTGCCCCCTCCAATACATTGTCGAGCAAGATGGCCGTGTTCTTGTTTTTTCGCGGACTTCCGTTGATGGCATAAATCTTTTTCATAAACGCTCCCCATATACCCACAATCATCAAATGATACGTATCGTAGCAATGAGACAAGTGACAGCATGATTTTCTCCTATCGAACGAACCGTTGAATATTTCATTCTGTTTCAGCGTATGAAGTGGGTGAGCGTAATCTTCTCATATTCCGGGGATGCGCCTCCGGCTTTGATCCCATTCAGGAGCCACGCTATATTCTGTGCCAGTGTCCTCATGGTTTGAAGTCCCTCGTCATCTTTGGCGACATCCTCCGGCGTGAAGCCGTGTACCTGATTCCAGTATTGAGAGGTAGCTACTACCATATTGGTCATCTGAAAATACATATTGAGCCGCGTAAATGCCGCTGATGCTCCCCCGCGACGGCAGGACACCACGGCTGCGGCAATCTTTCCCGCGAACCGTCCGCTTGCACTGAACATGAAGCGATCGAGAAAACTCGTGAGCCGCCCGTTCGGGCCGCCGTAGTAAACCGGCGAGCCAACAACCATGCCGTCAAATTCGTCCCATCTGGCAGTGGTTTCATTTACCAGGTCATGGAACACGCATTTTCCCGTTTCCTGACATTTGTAGCAGGCAATGCAGTCCTGCATCGGCTTCTTGCCAAGCCAGAGGATTTCAGACTCCACATTAAGCTCGCCCAGCTTGTCAGCAACTTCCTTCAGCGCGGTAAAAATGCAGCCTTTTTCATTCGGACTTCCGTTGATTAAAAGAATTTTTGACATCTCGCATCTCTCCTGTTCAAAAACGATACTACATCATTCCTCCAGCTCGAACTGACTGGCGAAAATACGGTTGGGTATTTTCCCTTCAGCCCCCGAAGTTTTTTAGCGATTTCACGGATAATCTCCTCTGAAACGCCCTCCTTCATCGCTGCAATAAAAATATGCCTTATCATCATAATGCCACCCTTCTAAAAGCCGCCATACCTGGCAGCAGTGTCATCGGCAATTTTATTTTTGCCCATATCTCTCAGAATGAACATTTTGCCATACCAAATCTTCTTCTGTGCGAGGGGATTTCTTCTCGCTCTTCTGTCCCAGGGCAACCACATTCAGCACGGAAAACTTGTCCGGCACACCGAGAATTTGCCTAATTTCCTCATCGGCGCTTTTTCGCTGCCCCTGCCGATTTCTAATGTGAATCCAGCAAGCGCCCACGCCAAACTGCTCTGCGGCCAGCAAAATGTATGTGGAGGCCACCGCCGCATCCTCTATCCAAAGTTCGCAGTCTGCCGTATCAGCCATAACCACGATGGCAACATCTGCCGTGGGAAGCGGCCATTTGTGACCCACCGCTTGTGCATCAAATATTCCCTAAAGAATCAGCTTTGCGTCTCAATGGATTTCTGCGCCCAAGCGACTGCCTTGTTTTCGGATTGTGCTGCTTCTGCGCCGTGAACGGCAAGTCCTGACAGCACCTGCGCCTTCGGGCAGGTATTTTTTATCTCCTTCTCGCTAGCGCCCATGCCGCTTCCCTCATGGGTGCAAAAGGGAATGATTTTCTTGCCCGCCGTATCGTAATGCTCCAAAAACGTATAGCAAGCCATGGGCATCGTCCCCCACCAGCAGGGATAGCCGAGGAAAATTGTGTCGTATTCGTCAATGCTGTCAAGATACTTGCTGAGTTCGGGACGTGCTTTTGTCCGAAGTTCCTCCTGGGCCTCCACGGTACACTCCGTGTAATCCTCGGCGTATTTTTTTACCGTGTCGATTTCAAACAAATCACCGCCTACAGCCTTTTGGACAAACTCTGCCACGACTTCGGTATTGCCCTTGGCAAGATTCTTGATGCTGCCGTTCACATAGTTCTGTCCCTTGCGAGAATAGTACGCAATCAAAATTTTGGACATATATTTACACCTCTTTTATCAATCAATGTACGAAATTTGTAAACACCGGTTCTTCCCGTGTCGGAAAGTGTGCGATTCGTACAGCCGTTTTTGTGCGGGCTTCCGTTTACCAGTAAAACCTTCATCATTCCGCTCTCCTATTTTCTTTATTCGATCATCTTGACAATTTTTGCCGGAACTCCGACCGCCACGGCATTATCGGGAACATCCTTCGTCACTACCGAGCCTGCGCCGACGATAGCATTTTCGCCAATGGTCACGCCGGGCAAAATGCTGACCCGCGCACCAACCCATGCGTTCTTTTTGATGCGGATTTCCTTGGTCATGATGGTGCGGATATTTTTCGGCTCATGATTGACAGTGAACAGCCCCACCTCCGGGCCAAGCATCACGCCATCCTCTATCGTTACCGTGCCAACGCTCATAACCGTAAGACCGTGATTCGAGTAAACATTTTTCCCCAAGTGCAAGCACTTGGCGCAATCGATATAAATTGGCGGCTGCAAAAATGTTCCCTCGGGCAGGTTACCGTTCAGCAGTTCTGTCTCCAAGACAGCAATTTTTTCCTGTTCATCGGGATCGGTATCGTTTATCTCATGACAGATATGACGGCAACGCTTAAATTCGCTGTGTGCCTCCTTTTTGTACTGCTCATCCCGTACATCGTAAGGTTTTCCGTTTCGCAAATCCTCAAAAACACTCATGAAAGTTCCCCGCTTTCTATAAAGCCCGCAACCATCTTAGCTGCGGGCTGTTTCCGTATGTACCATGAAATCTATTTGTCCAATCCCTTTTCGTGCAGCCACTTGAGCGCCAGCTCCAAAATCTCACGATTGTTCTTTTCCTGCATGAGGAAATGGGAATTTCCCTTAATACCGACATCCGGCAAGTGTACCAAAGTGGCATCGCCGCCATGACGATTGATGGCCTCCACGAACTGCTGCGCCATGGCGTACTCCGTCCCCCATTTGTCCTCGCCCACATTTTCGGAACCAATCTTGATATAATCCCCGTAATACAGAATGATGGGAATCTTTGTGAGCTTCAAAAAATCCTCCATGGATACGCCCAACGCCGAGGCAGAAAGGGCCTTAAAGCGAGCATTTGTTATCTTGGGCATTTCCGTTTCCGGGAACAGGAAGGGAGTACCACCCGGCTCGTAAGCAATGATGGCCTTTACTTTATCCGTGCGAAGGGCTGTACGCCAGCCAATGGTGCCGCCCATGGAATGAGATACCAGAATTGCCCCGTCCTTTTGCTGATTGAAAAGCTTCGCCAGCACATCGGCATTGAGGTCGTTGTCCAAGGGACCGGAGCCAATCGTCCAGCTCTGCTGAAATGCCTGGTAGTTTGCTTCTCCTGCCGGGAACTGAGCATTCGGCACGGGATTTCTCTTTTCATCATAGTGACCGATACGGGAGAGGACATAGAGCGTCTTATCGCCATACATGGGATTGCTTGCCCAAGGCGTATCCGGTGTGACCGCCTCGGTGGAGAGATTCGACTCGCCGCTTCTCGGCTGATCCACCAAGTAAACCGAATACCCCGCTCTGAGGAACATGGTGTTGAACCCCTCCCGTCCGTCGGGGCCGGATTCCCAAGTGCGCTTCGACTGTGCACCGCCATGCTGGAAAATCAACGGCAGTTTTTTTGCCTTGACGGGCTTTTGATATTCCACATAGGCAAAATCGCCGTAAGCCCGCTGCCCATCCTCGGAAACGAAATTTTCCTGTTTCCAGGTGCCGTCATGCTGTTTGTAGCTTCCTCCCACCGTGAAGGAACCCTGTTCCTCAATGGTGATTGGCGCGGCTTGAGCGAAACCGGTGTGAAGTGCCAGCAAAACTCCTGCCACTAAAATGCCTCTATACACTGTTTTCTGCCAGTACATATTTCGTCCCTCCAATGGTCTCAAAATGCCCCCGTCTTGATATGCGGCACATAGGGTGCTTCGAGTGCCTTGATTTCCTCCTCATCGAGCTGAATGTCAAGAGCAGAAACGGCTTCCTCAATGTGCTGCACAGCAGTCGTTCCCACGATTGGCGCGGTAATGTAGGGCTTTGACAGCATCCAGGCGAGGGATTCCTGTGCCATGGTGCGGCCATGTTCCTTCGCTACCTTTTCCAGATTATCAACGACCACCTTGTCCACATCGTTGGTGGCGTTCCAGACCATGGGGGAAACATCATCGATTTTATTGCGTACCGTTACCGTTCCCCATGGATGGGCGCAACGGCCACCGGCGAGGGGACTCCAGGGCACCACCGCCATCTTCCTGTCCTGGCAGAGAGGCATGATTTCTCTTTCTTCCTCACGATAAATAAGGTTGTACTGAGGCTGCAGGGAAACGAACTTCGTCCAGCCGTGCTTTTCGGCAATGTTCTGCATACGTTCGAGCTGCCATGCGAAAATCGTTGATGCGCCGATATAACGCGCCTTGCCGCTTTTCACCACATCATGCAGCGCCTCCATGGTTTCCTCCATGGGAGTGTTTGCATCCAAGCGATGAATCTGGTAGAGATCCACATAGTCAAGTCCCAGCCGCTCCAAGCTATGGTCGATCTCTGCCATGATATTCTTGCGGGAGGTGCCGCCGCCATTGGGACGGCCGGGGCGCATCTCAAAGTTTACCTTTGTTGCCACCACGATTTCATCCCGGTTCAGCCCGAAATCCTTGATGTAGCGTCCCGTGATTTCCTCGCTGGTGCCCATCTGGTAGACATTGGCCGTGTCAAAGTAATTGATGCCAAGGTCGATGGCCTTCTTGAAAATCTCCTTGCCCTCCTCATAATTTTTCGCCCAAGGAAATAAGCCGTTTTCCTTGCCGGGTTTGCCAAAGCTCATCATGCCAAGGCAGATTCGCGAAACATCCATACCCGTGTTGCCAAACTTTACATACTGCATGTTTCATTTCTCCTTTTTCTGTCAACGTCAATCATTTTCATGCTGTTCTTGATAAGTTCTAGAAATCTATGCCCTCAGTCCGTAATAACAAAGGCTTTCCTGAGCATTTCCTCCACACCCGGTGCATCGGGATTATGGATGCCGTGTCCCTTGTCCAGCTTGCGTATGGACTCCATCTCGTCCCCTGTCAGCTCAAAGTCAAAAATACGGAGGTTCGTGCTCATCCGCTCCGGCTTCGTAGAACGAGGAAGAACAATGCAGCCTTCCTGCACCTCGAATCGAAGGATGATCTGCCCTACGTCCTTATGATACCGTTCTGCCAGACGCAGCAGCACGGGTTCTGTGAAAATCTCCTTGCTGCCTTGCCCCAAGGGTGCCCATGCCTCCAACACAACATGCTCCTTGGACAGCAAGGCGCGCAGTTCCTTCTGCTGGCAGTAGGGATTGAACTCCACCTGATTGACAGAGGGGGTGCTTGACAGTTCCGGCACGATTTTTTTCCATATAGCAGGTGTCATATTGGACACGCCCAGGGAGCGAATATCTTCCGATTTCTTGTATTCCTCCATGGCTTTCCATGCTCCGGCAACATCGCCGTAAGGCTGATGGATGAGCATCAGGTCAATGTATGTCCCCAAATGCCGCAGGCAGCGCTCTATGCCCTTCTTGCCCTGCTCATAACCGTAGTCCTGCAGCCAGAGCTTTGTGGTGAGGAAAATCTCCTCCCGCACGATGCCGCTTTCCTTGATGGCACGTCCCACTTCTTCCTCGTTGAAATAGGCCGCTGCCGTGTCGATATGCCGATACCCTGCGGCCAGCGCTGCCTTGACCGCTTGATATGTAGAGCCATCTGCCGGAATCTGAAATGTGCCAAAGCCGATTTGGGGAATCCTCACCCCGTCATTCAGTGAAATATAATTCATCGTCCTCGCTTCCTTTCTCATACTTGATAGCTTACTACCGTCCTACGACGACCAGGATGGTCTAGTGCGGACGCAGGAGCATGATGCGACGGTTGCATCTACTGTCCTTACTTTACATCACCGCAGAAAGAATGTACAATAAGAATAATGAAATCCAGTATACAGAAAATGAAATCTGAGCGGTCAGCGTCAGCCAATCAGCTGCGCCCTACGGGCTTGCTTCTTGGGACGTTTTCGCAGGAGCGGCATTGGTGACGCTAAAGCGTCAATGCCGCTCCAAGGAGTGCAACATGATAAATTTTGAGGACTTGGAGCAACTGACAGCCTTTGCCAAGCATGGGACACTGGTGAAGGCAGCAGCTGCCCTTCATATTTCCCAACCTACCATTACCCGCACCATGAAACATATAGAAGAAAGTTTTGGTGTGAAACTCTTTGAGCGCGGCAAAAATCGCATTCGGCTGAACGGCACCGGCGAGATTGCTGTCGAACAAGCCGAAAAAGTTTTGGATGCCGTCCGGCAGATGATGCTGGCAGTGAGAGAATACGATAAATCTCTCCGCACCATTGTGGTGGAATCCTGCGCCCCCGCACCTCTTTGGTTTGCCGTGCCACAGCTTGCAAAAAAATATCCCGCCATGACGCTATCGTCAAGTCTGGCGGGAAATGAGGAAATCATGGAACATGTACGCGAGGGCAGCTGTCATGTGGGGATTGTGCTCACGCCTCCTGCCGAGCAGGGTCTCCACTGCCGGCCCTACCTCCAGGAAAATCTCTCCATTTGCCTGCCCCCGGATCATCCGGTGCTTCAAAATTCGCTAGCATCCCTTGACTTCCGGGACATCAACGGCTTCAACTGTTTACTTCGCTCTCGGCTTGGCTTTTGGGACGATTTATGCCGCAGGGAAATGCCCGCTTCGCGTTTTCTGGTGCAGGAAAATGACGATGAATTCCAGGAACTGATGCGAAATTCCACCCTGCCAATTTTTATTACCAATCTTGCGAAATACCGAGAGGAAGACCTGAATGGGCGCGTGAGCGTTCCCATTGCCGACCCCAGTGCCAATGTCACCTATCATCTGATTTCCGGCAAGAATGATAGCATTTTGGACGCGATAACATCCGACAAAAATATCACCGCAGTAGTGCTATAAATATCTACCTTCACCGCCGACCTTTTTCCTCTCATCACCTCGACTTGACTGCGGAACCGCCAAAGACCTCGGACATCTCCATGCCGTCAAGCGCCTTATCGATGACTTGTACTTCCTCCGCTGTCAAGAAAATCTCCGCTGCACCGGCATTCTCTTTGAGGCGGGAGAGTTTCCTGGTGCCGGGAATCGGCACGATAAACGGCTTTTTCTCAATCATCCATGCAAGGGAAACCTGTCCCGATGTTGCACCTTTCTCTTCCGCTGTTTTTTTCAAAAGAGCAAGGAGTGCCCTATTTTTCTCCATGCCTTCTGCCGTGAATTGCGGCATGATACTGCGATAGTCCGTCTTGGTGTCAAACTTGGAATCCTTGCCGTATTTCCCCGTCAAAAAACCGTTAGCCATAGGTGAAAAAGCTGCCAACCCAATGGAAATTTGTGTATCTGGCCAGTATCATGGATTTGTTTTCTCGAAAAATCATTGCCTGGAATTTATCCCGGAAGTTGGATGCATCTGGCATTATTAGGATGCTTCAAACGGCAAAGCAAACCAGGAATCCAGGCCGTCTGGTAGTAATTCACACTGACCGCGGTTGTCAATATCTTTCGCAATCCTATATCAAGGAAACCGCACAGATGCGCCGCAGCTATTCGAAGAAAGGCTATCCATGGGATAATGCCTGCATAGAATCGTTCCATGCCTTGATTAAGCGAGAATGGCTGAATCGATTGAACCAGAAGATAAAGACCATGCGCCGCCATGCCTATGGCATGGCAGATGATGAATTTATAACTATGCTGACTGAATATAAAGTTCCTGATGGATGGACAATCTTAAGAGAATCGGGTCCTGAAACAAAGCACGATATTCTCTAGATCTATTAACCTTTATGCCTTAAACTGAAAATCATGGCTTTATGACAAGTGAAACTACTCTAAAATGCAATAATCCCCCGTTCGTCATAAATACGTTCCCGCCCATTCCATTACAGATGGCCCGATCCAGTGCCATGATGGACGCCACGATTCCGTCAATCTTTTCGACGGATTTTTCTTTGTCCGGCTTGATGTTCTCCGCCGGATCCTGTCGCATGACCACGTTGCCGGCCATCCATTTGAGAACGGGATTGCCGCCATAGATGATGTTCCCTTCCATCAGGAGCTTGAACAGCTCCTTCGAAGGCGGAGACATATCCTTGAACCCCTGGCCGAAAGGTACCATGGTAAAGCCCATATCTTCCAGGTTCTGCACCATCTGAGTGGCGTTCCAGCGGTCGTAGGCAATTTCCCGGATGTGGTACGTTTCCCCCAGGCATTCGATGAACTTCTCGATGAAGCCGTAATGGATGACATTCCCTTCCGTTGTCTGGATGAAGCCCTGCTTCTGCCAGACGTCGTAAAGCACATGGTCACGACGGCAGCGAAGTTCCAGTGTGTCTTCCGGCAGCCAGAAGAATGGCAGCAGGATATATTTGCCCTCTTCTGTCCGGGGCGGGAAGGCTAAGACCAGGGCCGTGATATCCGACGTGCTGGATAAGTCCATTTCCCGGTTCGACCGGTGAAATCCTAACATCAGTAAAATATGCTACGCTATGACCCGACAGATTGCAAAGGTACGCGCGAACCTTTGTATTACTTCATAATCAGAATCGGGACCTGGCTGCGCAGGAGGACGTAGTTGCTGACGCTGCCTAGGAGGATTTTCTTTAATCCCGACAGGCCTCGGTTACCGATGATGATCAAGTCCGTCGGGTGTTCTTCGCTGTACTGGACGATGTTCTTGGCCGGGTCCCCGATTTGGACGACGGCCTGGACGTGGATGTCTTTAGGGATGCTGGGCATCAGCTTGAGCAGGACCTGATAGCCTTTTTCCTTTAACCTGATTCTGCAAGAAGTCTCCCGCCTCTTTAGGCGGTGAGATGAATTGC
>OGDF01003415.1_pt1 | contig 19533 bp, 20 predicted proteins | sample 1570141 | NCBI WGS metagenome assembly OGDF01 (sample SAMEA4370581, study PRJEB24528) | human gut metagenome | reverse complement strand
TTTTGGAGGTAGTTTATGATAAAATTAGAAAACATTTCAAAAAATTATGGTGATCATATTATTTTTGATAATATGAGTATAACATTTGATGAAGAAAATTCATTAAATGGAATCATAGGTAAAAGCGGAAGTGGAAAAACAACACTGTTCAATATAATGTTTGGTCTAGACACCAGTTATGATGGAAAGTATAGCATTGACAATAGGAATACTAGGGATTTCTCAAATAAGATATGGGATAAAACTAGGAGAGAAGATATTCATATAGTTTTTCAAGACTTTAAATTAATTGAAAATTTTACAGTATTAGAAAATTTGACACTCACTCTAAATTGTAGCGTTTCTAGTGCAGAAGATGCATTAGAAAAATTAAATATATTAGAATTAAAAAATGAGAAAGTAAGAAATATTAGTGGAGGTGAAAAACAAAGGCTAGCAATTTCCAGAGCAATTATAGGAAATCCTAAAATACTTCTTTTAGATGAACCAACAGGGAATTTGGATGATACGCATGCGGATATAATTATGAAATGTGTACAGTCACTAAAAAACGAAAATATGATGATTTTTATTATCACTCATGATAATCGTATTATTGATTACTGTGATAATATTTATTTATTAGAGGATAAGCATTTAAAACTATATAGAAAACAAAATAAATTATCACAATCTATATCGAAGAATCAAGAAAATAAAAACATTGAGGAAAATAACAAGAAGCACAATCTAAAATATGTCTTAAAATCAATACAAAGAAATTTAGTAGATATAGTTGTTAATTATGTTCCAGTTTCCATCATTTTTATGTTATTCATGACGATTTTTTTATTTTTTTATAGTATTTCAATAAATGATCTGTATGAATTCTATTCAGGAATTGATGATAAAACTATATACGTTTCAACAACACATTACACCAAAAATTATATTAATAAGTGTTCAAAAAATAATTATGTAGCCTTTGATGATGGAAAAAGAATTAGTTTTTCTGCTAATGATTTATTAAATGTTAAAAAGATATCTGGAGTAAAAAGTGCAACATTATTCAATGGTGATGTAAAGACAAGTGCAGATAAGAGCGGAAATAATTTAAATCTTAATTTATCAAAAGAGTCTCTTTCCAAAACGGTAAGAAAAACAAAAAGTTATTCACATTATCCAGATAAAATAGAATTTGAATTTCAAACATTAACGGTTCCTGTTGAATATATCAATAATTATAATCCAGAACATATAGAATTATTATATGGTAACTATCCAGTAAATAATCAAGTTTTACTACCAGATTTTTTAGCATATAATTATTGTGATAATGATTTAGAGGATTTAGTAAATAAGAATATTGAACTACCAATAGTGGATCAAAAGAGAAACCAAATAAGTAAAAATTATAAAGTAGCAGGTATATATAGAACAAATTTTGAAAATAATGTAAACCTTAAAGAATATATTTACGTCAGTTATCAAAATTATGATTTTTTAGATGTTTTTTCAACAGAAGAACAATTTAATGATTACAGAGTACAATTTAATCAAGAAAATAGTAACTATAATATTGATCAATCAGTTTTTAAAGATTATGAAACATATTTAGATGCATTAGGAACTGGATTAAATGATATGATTATTACTTGTAAAACATCAAAAGATGTAATAAATGTTACAAAGAAACTAAACGATTTATTTCCAAATTTAAGATTAATGTCACAATATGAATTTAAAAACGGAGAATTTCGTGATACGTATATTCAAACTGTATTGATAAATATCGGTATGATCATCTTTATTGCAACAATATTGGGAATCATAATTCTATTTTTAAATAAGGGATATATTAGAAAGAGAAATAAGGAATTGGCTGTATTGTACTCACTTGGACATAGTAGAAGGGAAGTCATTATGATTATTCTATTAGAGTATATATTGATATCAACAATTGCATTTATTATAGGATACAGTATGTTATTTATTGCAAGAACGGTATATCTAAAATATTTAACAAATTTTAACTTTTTATCATTAATGTTTGATGGAAAAGCAATTTTCAATATTTATTTATATATTATATTAATGACATTTATTTCTGTTATATTTTCAATTCATGGAATTAACAGAAAAAAATTAAATGAATATCTTAAGTAATATGATAAGACGTATAAAACCAATTATATCCATAATGATAATTTTATTAGTTGTTTTTATAGTATATAATATAGTTTTTAGACAAAATGTGTCAAAACGGGTTTTAAATGAACAATTGACTTTTCAAAATATAAATAGTTCACCGCATTATCAATTAGGAGATCAAATTGAAGTGGACGGAGAAACAATAATATATAATAGTTTGATAGATAAAGGGGATAAATTATTAGTAGATGTAACAGTTATTAATGATGATGTTAAATTTAAATTATTATATAATGATTATTCATTAGTATTAGGATATCATGATAAAGCTGTATTGGAAGATAATTATGATTATTTAGATGGTCAAGCGTATTTTAAAATTAAAGATTTAAAACCCAAATATAATCAAATCATTATTCAAAGTAATTCTGATGCAAATGAACTATATGTGGTAGATGTTAAATGATTAAAAGTTAATAAGTAAAAAGGATTTCTTAATATGTAAATAGAAAGAATATTTAAATTGTTATGGGGTCGACCTATCACTATAAAATTTAGTGGGGTCGCCTTTTTTATGTTACCTCTAAACTTCTATGGGGTTTTCCTATAAAAAAACCCTTTCATGTTATTATTATTTTGCGAGAACAATATAACAATGAAAGGAGAGTTATACTCATGGACTATGATACTATAAACCTTTTAGGTTTACAAAATGATTAAGTGTAAGAACTTTAATATACCATTATTATTAATAAAAAAAATTAAATAAACAACATAATTAGAGAAATAGGTTTATATAACAAAATATAATATCATTTCAAAAAAGACATCAATTATTGCCTTCAACAGGTAATAAATCTGATGTCTTTTATCTTTAACTCTAAATTTGGTATGGGGTCGGTGTCCCCATAAAACTTTAAAGGCTACTTTGACGAAACCCCATCAAAGTTTAGAGTGCCAATAGAAATCCTTTCTTTTTTAAAGCATAAATATTTTAATAAGATTAGCTATAAGTATCAAATGTTACTAAAATACTAGTATATGTGTTATTAATTTTTTTAATACTTAAAGAATAGTATTTATTTGATAAAATATTTTTTATATTTTTTTCGATATTAGATTTATTGAATGATACATTAGAATACAATAATTTTAAAATAATTTTATTAGCTGTTTTTACTGACTTTATTATTATAATTTTATCAGAAGTAGTAACTTGTATACAAGAATCAATAGCTAGATTTATAAGGTATTCAAATAAAATCAGTTGAGTATGATAGTTTAAATTATCAAAATCACTATATTCAATTACGGTTTTAATATCAATGTCATTTTCAATGATTTTTGATAGGTTATTATTTATTACATAGTTTAAAATATATGAGTTACTGTATATAGCATTAAATTCTTTATATGCTGTATTAGATAGCTTATTCAAGACATTAGTTGCTTCTAAATAATTCGAATCATTAAATAATGAATTCAATTGATTACAAGTATGAAGTAGATTGTGTAAAAAGCGAAAATTATTATCATATTGTTGGGATAATAGGTCTAATTTAGAATTAAATAATTCTTCTTTTTGTTTTGCAATTTGAAGCTTGTGTCTCATATTTGTGGAGTTAATAGCTAACATAAAAATAAAGAAAAATATAATGTTTGATATTGCTAATCCTACTGTAGTAATAAGGATTTGTGGATTAGTATGCAACAAATCAAAATAATCGCCCATAGTTACTAATAAAATAATAGTAATGATTGGAAGTATAAATGCTAACCACGTATATTTTGGTAAGTATTCAGATTTAATATATTTTAAGATTTTAACATAGATAAAAACAAAAAGTGTTAAAATAGCATATGAAAAAAATGTTCCAAATATAAATCCACAAGAGGAAGTATCTCGAGTTATATTAATAAATAAAATATTATTTAAACAAAATGCAACAAGTATTTCCGATAAAATTTGGATTAAAAAATAAGGAATTATAGTCATTACTTTTTGTATTATCCGACCGTTATATTGAACAAAAATATAGATAAAATATATTGCTAATAAAATGATACTTTTCAATGGTGAAGCACCGTTATAATTAGTTAGACATACTATTGTAATTGTTAATAATAAAATTATTATTGATTTATTTTTTGAGTATTTTAAAGTCAAAAAAGAATTTGCTATGTAACTGATTAGAAGAAAAGAAATTATATTAGAAATAATAATCATAATGTTTCATGCAGAAAATCATTGTATTTTTGGTCAAATTCTTTTTTATAGTGTCTAGAAAGTGGAATACTTTCGTTATTAATTAAAATAATCTCATTTCTTTTAAATGCACTGATATACTCAAAATTTACTAAAAATGCTTTATATGGGTATGCAAAACCAAATTCATTAAGTTTATCATACCAGTATTTTAAAGTGCAGTTTGTAATAATTGTGGTACCATCCAATTTGTGTATTGTTGACTTTCTATTTACAAATTCTATATAGAGTATGTCTTTAACAAAAATTTTATAGTTGCTTATTTTTGAATCATAAAAGCCAATTGAGTTTTTTATATATTTTTTTATTATTGCTTCCATTTCTAAATTAAATTCCAATTGATTTATGGGCTTTATAAAATATCTATCTGCGTGTATTTTATAACCATCAATTGCATATTTTGAATAATTTGTTGTTATTATGATTCTACAATCATGTTTAAGTTCTTGAAGTTCTAATCCTATTTCTATACCATTATCTTCATTAATTTCCATATCTAGAAAAAGTAAATCAGATTTTTTTATATATTGTAATAAATCAGTTTTATTTTTACAAATATGGATTTGATATTGCAAATTCACTTTGATAAAAAAGTTTTCTATGCATTGTAAAAGCTGATCTATATCTTTTTGGTTATCATCATAAATTAGAATATTTATCATTAATATCATCACCTCTTAAAATTATTTTATCAAATTATAAATGATATGAAAATATTCTTTTAATATATGAGGCGGATAAACTTATCAACGAAATAATAATAACTGAAAAAATAATATTTATTAATATATGTATTGAGTATTTATAAGATATAATAATAAATCCAATATATAAAAATTCGATTATGATAGATTTCTTTTTATATAGATTAATTTGATTGTTTGTCAATCGTTTGTTTTTGTGATCAACAGGTGCTATTAAAAAAGTTTCAATTAGTAGAATCAAACTTGTTAAAATAACTAGTCTAAAACTCAAAAAAAGTTGTTTAGATAACAAAGGTGGGATTATAGAAATCAAGGTAGAAAAAAATATACATATTATATTACTTGAGAAATGAAAACCGCCAATGTATCTTCGTAATGGAATGTATAATAAAAGAAAAATAATTGTTTGTTTAAAACAATTGCAATAGAAAGCTAATATAAAAGTAAAAATTAAGTATACAAAATAATGTGTAAAATTTGCCCATCCATAATAAAATAAGTCTTCATCTATTTTAATATCATTTTTTTTCAAAATATTATATATTTTTTTATTCATTATTACCCTTGTTCACATTATTAAAATAATTGATTAATTGAGTTAATATTTGATATTCTTCATCATTGATATCTCGAACAGATAATTCTAAAGGATGATCATATTTTGTTAAGTAGTCAGTTGTTATATTACAAACGAGGGCAATCATTGTAATATGAGCTATTGTCGGTGTTGATAAACCTTGTTCCCAATTATTTATAGTTGCTCTTGTAACATCTATCTTCTTAGCAAATTTATCTTGACTAAGATCCAATATATTTGTTCTTAAAAATTTTATTTTATCTGCTATATCCATAATCTATTCCCTGCTTATTTATTATCTTTCATTAGTTTGTATAAATCGAAAATAACATCACGTTGTTTTCTACTTTCATTAAATAGTATCATTTCAGAGGATGTATCTAAAATGTTCATTAGTTCTATTACTGTATCTAAATGAATAATTCCACCACCTGCTTCCCAACCTTTTAAAACACTTTCGTTAACTTTTAATAAAGCAGCTAACTCAAGTGGTTTCATTTTTCTTTTCTCTCTAGCAATTTGTAAACCTGATTTATTTTTAGTCGTCATATTTATATCACCTTATTAATAATTGATTATAGATATAGTATATTTTGAATTTATTAAATTGTAATATACATAAACATTGCAAAAATGATTAAAGCTATACAATAATTATGTATAATTGTATAATGATAGTCATAAAATAAAGAAAAGTATGTGTTTTATATATAAAAATGGTATTTTAACCACACTCTATTTATGAAAAACGTAATAGGTGATATTCTTTTTTTATGGAAATAAATTTGATGAAAGGAGATTATAAACATGAAAAATGGGAAAAAGTTCTTTTTAAATTCATTTGCATTTCTAATGTCATTTTTAGCTATTTCTTCTGTAAATAGTGCATGTGCCATTATATTTGGACAAGAAAAGGAACCAGATAGTTTAGCACGATATAAAAAGTGTTAATTTTATTTAAAGAGTATATTAATTTTGATATCATCAGTGTTTTTACATTGATGATATTTAGTTATTAAGAAAATTATTTATGAAGTATCTCTTAGCTTTACATGAACTATCAAGAAAATAAAAAAAGATTTGTTTAAAAAATAAAAAGTGATACTAAACAACAGAACACTAGGAAAGAAGTGACTAATGTTTTGTTGCTTGATAAATAAAGTTTTTTAATGTTAATAGATATTTGAATTAAGTAGTTTTAAATAAAGAAGAAGGAGAAATTTGATTTGAATAAAGGTTTAAAAAATGTAGACGATTTTTATAAAGAGTTTGATGAAACTTGTACAAAAAAGGCAATTATAAATGATTTAGGAGGAATATACCCACATATTTATCATTTAGAAGTGTTTCTAGTTTATTTTACTTTAATTGTTTATTATTTATATGAGGTTATTAAAAATGATTTCAATATTGAGAAATTTAGTCTAACTAGTTCATATGCAATATCGAAATATTTAATTACTTTAGCAGTATTTATGTGTCTTACATTTGCTGTTGTAATAATAGGGGAAATTATTTTGGTAAATAAAATAAAAAAGAAAAATGATATATCAAAAGTAGGTTATCAAGTATTTTTCAATAAGGTCAAAATTCCTACTGTTAATAAGACAATTGAAAACTTATTAGAAAAAAATAGAATAAATTTTTTAAAGAAAAATATGAATTCGTATTCTAAAGATAAAGTAATAGATATTTATAAATTCGTTAGAGATGATATAAATAATATTTCGTTAGAAATATCAAATAAATCTAATGTTGGTACATATGTTTCATTTTTAACAATTCTTGTAACTGCTTTTTTTACATGGTTTCTAAGTGAATCAGATTTTAGTTTTAAAAATGGTTATGATCTTTTAATTATTGCAGTTGCAATTTTCTTTGTAATCCTAGTGGTTTATTTATCATACAGATTTTTAATTTATATATATAATTTATTTGAATCCTATTTCTTACTAAGTGTTTTAAAAAAAGAAGAAAAGGAAATGAAACAATTCTTATATTTTATAAAAAAAGTGATTATTAATTATGACTATTATAAGGAGGAGATTAAGTGTATGAATGATAATGTTCCAAAGAATGCAGTATTAACACAAGAAGATAAGGATAGATTACATGAAAGACCATATTTCACATTTGTAGAAGCAAATCGTTCTTCATTATCAAATAATTTATTTTTTATAGATTTAACATTTAAAAATGATGGGCTAGAAAAATCTTTTAGAACATATCCAGAATCAAATGGTAAAACAAATATTTTAAATAAAACTGTTACTTTTAAAAGAGTGGAACCTAATAGAATACCTGTTATAAAGGTTGATCAAGAGTTTACAACTACATGGTGCTTTGATGATGCTAAAAATTTCGAAAATTGTATGGTTACTGTAGTTATTGAATTTCTAGATATTTTAGAAAGAAAATATACCCAATCTTTTGAGATTGCTTTATCAATGGTTAATGGAGAAATTCATGGAGATGCAATAAGATATAGTGATCCAATTCTTAAAAATGAATAAGTAGTTAAAAATGTAAAATTCAGTTATCAAGGGTACAACAAAATTTATATTTTTTGAATTTGTACCCTTTTTTTATACGTAAATTATTATTAAAAATTAATAATCGTATCGGTAGTGAAATTAGACGAAGTCTGAAGCACTACTTTTTTTATTCCCTGCTTTAGACATTGTCTATTAAGGGGGATGCATTTGTGCATAAAATCAGATCTCCTCCTGATTATCTTCAGCCAAAAAATACAGGAGGAAGATAGGATGGAAAACGATTATAAAAGAAATTATTTTTGGATCAAAAGAGATCTTAAAGGAAACAGACACTATTATTTTATAATAAATATTCAAATAACTTTATTATGTAAATTAAATTTAATTAGTAATAGATACACGTATATTTTTTTATGAGTTTTATATCATTTAATAAGTCACATTTATATATAATTTAAAGAATCTATAAATAAGGACTATTATTTTTAATTGTTATAGATTTTATGCAAATATTTCTAATTTATAGTTTTGGATTCATTATTTTAGAAAAAAATGAAATTATTATAGATAAGATAGTTAAAAAAATGCTGTAAATTTTTATATGAATCATAAAGATTATTTGCAACCCTTTTTTATAGATGAAATAAAGAACTTTTTAATTGAAAATCAAGGTAATATTTTGAATAAAGTATCAAGTAAATTGAGAAAGGAGAAAATATAAAAACAATAAAGGAAGAGATGGGAATTATATTAGATAATATTTCTAACATGCTTTATTTTGAAAGTGAGGAAGCTCAAAATATTGAGCAAATTCATAGTATTAAAACAGATATAGAAGATTTAATGGATTTATATTATGAAGGATTTGCCGATGCATTTGCAATGAAAGTGTTAGGTATAGATATTAATGATTTTATAAAATGTTTTAATGTAAATGGTAGTGGATCACTAAGAAAAACGAAAATAGATAGCGATTATGATTTAAGGAAAATTCGAATTTTAATCCAGCAATATGATAAAAATAGTAATAATGAGCCAGATAAAACTACAAAGGAAAATGATAGTGATGTGCATTTCTATCTTGATAAAATTAGATATGATTTTATCAGAATCGGTGATATTTTAGCACCTTGTCAAGAATATATTAATGATTGCAAAAATGCTATTCAAAAAGAAATAGACGATGATAAAAATAAAATAGGTATTCAAAACATACAGGATATATATAAAGTAATAAAAGATGATGCAATAAATATTAATGAAAAAATGAAAAAAATAGATGATTTTTTAAATTTGTAGTTCATTAATAAAACTAGTTTTTGCTGAGTAGAGAATTCACTTATTAAATTGCTCCTATATTGAAAATATAGGTTTTGTGAAAATTAACAAGTTATTTTGAAAGAGGCTGTACAAATTAAACTTACGATATTGTACAGCCTTTTCTTTTACAAAATAAAATATGGATAACCAAATAATTTAGGGGGGGGAAAAAAGCTAAATTATTTGATTACCCATTTTATTAATATTAATTTTTTTATATTTAAATATTGAGAAATCTTATTATAATTTTTCTAATATTTATAGGAAATTTTTAATACAAATAGTTAAGAATGAACATTTCATGTTTTTACATATGTTATTGTTTATTAATTAATATCCTGTCGAGATACAAGATACAAATGATGTATTCGATAATATTAATTGTTTTTTTGTTTTATTTATTGATATTATTTATTTTAAATTTTTGCTCAGTTACCTCAAGATTGTCTATATCAATGAATTTGTATCCTTTTAAAATTTTAATCTCATTATCTGACGTATCATTTACGTAAGCAATAGCAACGTATTTTTTATCAGTTGTTTCAAATAATAAATAACCGTCTGCATTGGAATTAGAATTGTAATTGATATTTGATTCTATTTTTGTAAATAAATCTTGCTCTTTTAAAATATTAGTACCTATACTTCTTAGATCAAAAGCAAAAGTAATAGCAAATAATACGTAAAAAATGATTATGGTTAGAATTATCATACATATTGGGCTATCTATTTTTTTTATAAATTCATTGATTCGAGAAGATCCATTATTTACATTATTATTAAAAGTTGTATCTTTACGTAAAAACATTTGTGTTACGGGAATAAGAGACATTATAAATGTGAAATATGCAAGTAATAAACTAAAGGATAAATCTTCAAAAACTATTAAAAAACAAGCAAAATGTATTATTTCAATTACAACTGCAGCAGTAGTATGTAATTTTTTACTAAAAGTATTTTCTTTTTTATATATGAAATATAAAGCAATTCCAGACATAATAGCAGCGATAATAATTGGAGTTAAACTTAAAAGTAATGCAACTTGGTTACCTTCGGATACAAGAAAACAAGTATAAATTATTGAAACAACGAATAGTATTTGAAAACAATAAAGAAACTTTATGAAAAATACTAGTAAGCTTGATGGAATATTATCTTTAGTTTGTTTTACAAAGATAGTTATAAAAAATATACTAATTATAAAAGGAATTGATATTTGAATCAGTGCGGAAGAAATTGATATCGAAAGTGTGATATTGTTGATATACAGTCCTTCAGAGTAACCTTTTTCAAATTGTCCTTTAACGACAGTAAATAAAAATGTTAAAACAACAATAATTGATGAAATAATAGAAATAGCAGAACTAGTATCTATTTCATCTATCATTTTATTAAATATTTTTTTAATATTAGTAAGCATGTTGATTACCTCCTTTTTAATGCATAAATATACAATAGAAATATATATTCTTAAATAATAAATTTATCTTTAAATATTATTTTATATGTTACAGACAATGAATTTAATAGATAAGCAATATTTAATATTTTTAGAAATTTAATTGGTAAAACTAACTGTAAAAGAAAAAATATTAACCACAAGCTATAAAAAGAAAAATTGGTATCTAAATATTTGATTTGAAAAATCATTAAACAAAAATTCATTGTAATAATGTAAGAATAAGCCTCTAGATGGTATAGCAATATTGCTAATAGAAAACATATATCTGATACGATCAAACATCTAAAAGGTGTACTACAATGAGCACCTCCTACCAAAATACGATATGGAGTCCAAAATAAAATAAACAAGAAAAAAAAGACAAAATGATGTAACAAAAAACTAAAAAATAAAAATGACATAATTACAAGACAGTTAAATATTATTACAAATAAGCCGTATTCATAAATGTCTCTATCAGAACTATTGATAATATTTTTTTTAATAAGTAAATTAATAATATTAGAAATCATGAGAATCTAGACTTTCATTATATTTTATAATTAGTAATTTCTCTAGTTGATGTATAACTATTTTTAAGTCATTTTGATTTTGAAAACTTTCAATTATTTTGTTTTGAATTGAAGAGGATGTTAAAACTATAAATTTTACTTCTAATATTTTCGATGTATTTTCTATTAAAAATAATTCGACCTCATTAGCGTGCAGACAAATTAACTTTAAAATTGTTATTATTTTATTGATAAGTATTAAGTCATTATATGATTGGTTTTTCGAGGTAAATGCACAGATTTTTAGTTGCTTATGTTGATGAGCTAGGAAATCTATCTCTAAATTTAGCATAAAATCAAATAATTCATTATTAGTATTTATTACATGGGAATTATTTGTGATTAAATTTTTATAAGATTTTATTTTTAACATAGCGTCATTAAGTTTTTGATTTTCTAGATCAAATTCAATAGATTGAAGCATATAATTCATCCTATGTTCAATATTTTCAATTTCGTATTTTATTGATTTAATATTTTTTAAATTTTCATTTATATATTCTGCTCTTTGTTTTTTTAACTTATTTTTATATAATGTATTATTCATATTAATCATTTGATTAAATATAAAACAAAATGATAAAAATAAAAGTACGAAACAAATAAATATTATGTTTGCTGAAGTGCTTTCTTTGCTATATAGAACATTTGACATAAAGTAGTATTCCATTAAAAGAATTACAAAAAGTTCAAAAATTAAAAAATAGTTTATTTTTAAATTGTCCGTCTTTGATAATAAAAGAGGTCTTTTTTTTAAAGATATGGATGAGAGAATAAAAAATATAAATTTTGAAAAAATTATTTCTATAGTAAATACATTGTTATTAAGAAAAATTTTATTTGGTGTTGTTTTTAATAATAGAGAGAACGTTAAAATTGAAAAGTAAACGGATATAAATAGTAATATATTAAAAAATAAAGAAATCATAATATCTTGACTAGAAAAATTTTTATGGAAGAAATACAAATTACACCATAATACAATTTGGATAAGCGCTGTTTGTGTAAATCCGTATACATTCAAAGTTGATAGAATTACACTAATTATTGTATTAATGATTGCAGTGATAATTATGATATATTTTTTATTTTCTTGTTTTAGATATGTAGTTACAAAATAACTTAGTAAAAAATTTTCAATAAAGTCATTGATTATTTCAAATAACATAGTTTATACTCCTTTAAAAATAAAAGTATTAAAAGCATTGTTAAAACTTTTTATAAATGTTCGGCTAATTTTAAATGTCTTTTTGTTATCTAACATGACGGTGTTTTTTTTGCCATAAGAAACATGTAAAATATTTATAATTGTTTTTCTATTAATTTGAATTAAATTCTGAGAATGTATTTCTTTTTGAATATCCTTTAATGATTTATAAATATGATACTGATTTAAACAGGTATAAATGGTTGTTAGATGATCAGATGTTTCTAAATACAAAATATCATCAACTAGAATATTTATTATTTCTGAATTATATTTAAATTTATAATATTCTTTTCTGGTATAGCAATCTTCAAGCAATGCAAACGCTATTGATAAATCTTTATCTAAATTAGTTTTTCTAATAAAATAAAAAGGTTGAATTGTAATTGCACTGAATACTAAATCAACATGTGAAGTAATAAAAATTATTTTGGCAAGCGTATTTGTATCCTTTATTTTTTTTGCTATAGCAATTCCATTTGATGAAGGCATGTCTATATCCAAAAAATAAATATCATATTTCTTTAAAAAAATTGAAGAGCAGCTTGTAAATATATCAATAGAACTATTAAATAAATTTCTAGAATACTGCTTTACTTTTTTTTAAAATTATTTAAAAAATATAAATCATCATCAATTATTGCTATATTCATTTTGTATCCTCCAAAAAAAGAATTATTTTATACTATATGATAGTATAAAATAATTAAATGAAAAATAATAGCACTATAATTTGTTATTTTTTAATCTTGATGGAGCTTCAGGCTGAAAATGTGCAATTTGAGATGGTGTATTTGCAGAAAATTTTGCGACAGAAAACACAAATGCAGATACTAAATATAAGATTTTTTTCATTTTTTTTACCTCCTTTTTTAAAATATAACAAAATATATATTTTATTAGGAAGCAAATTACGTAAATGAAAATCATATTACGTGAATTCCTTCTTTTGGAGAATATAACTCTCATTTATAATAATAGTAGGGAGGAGAATAATGATGACTATAGGGGAACGTTTGAAAATTGCTAGAGAAAAATTAAACTATTCACAAGAATATGTTTCGAAAGTAGTGGGTACTCATAGAACGACAATAGGAAAGTATGAAAACAACGAGTGTTTACCATCTCTAGATATAATTATGAAATTAATAATTCTCTATAAAGAGGATGCAAATTACATATTATATGGAAAAAGTAGAAAAATTTTAAATATAGATAATGTTTCTAATCAAGTAATAGATAAAATATATTACATTTTAAGTAAGGACAGTCGTATTGATCTGTAAAATGTATTTTAATTTTAAGTCTTTTTGTAAAAAAAATGAAAGAAGGAGAAAGAGATAATATGAATTATTACATATTATCTCTTTTTACAATAATTCTAATATTTTTTTTATTATATCAAGAGATAAATTTAAATCTCTTAATATTTTTATTTTTTCTAAAATATCTAAAGTGTTTTCATCATAATATATTTTACCATCTTTTTTATGTGATGAAATAAGTCCTTCTTTTTCATATAATTCTATCGATATATGTGATATACCACTTTTAGTTTTTAATTCTTCTAATGTCATATTTAAAATCCTCCTTTAAATTTATAAGATATAAATGAATAAATTGTTACATTTACGTAATAATTTATTCATTTTACGTAGAATAATTTTAAAAAAATTTTTTTTGTGATAACGTAAATATTAGAATTTAAAATAGATTTATTTTGGTCGCCTAATTCCTCTATATAAAGTGGGGGGGGTGACATGTACCATATAAAAAATATCAATTGTTATTATATGTTTGGTTTATATACTTGTATTTTAAAATAATAATTAGAAGTGGTAACAAATATGGAATAAAAGGAAGAAATATGGAATAAAAGGAAAATATGTGGGATAAAACAAAATAAATTATTTAGAATAAAAATTTTTTTGGGGTGACTATTAAATGAAATGTTTGATAATAGATGATGATAAAGAATTTTGTCAATATTTTGAGAAATATGTTGAAAAATTTTTATCTGGTGTGTTTAGAAATTATGAAATTAGAGTTCAAAATGATCATTTTACAGAAATGTCAATTTATAAAAATATCGATTTATTATTTATTGATATAGATTTAGATAGTATTAGCGGAATAGAAATAATTAAACAATTAAAAAATAAAGAATGCAATTTTCCCATAATATACGTTTCTTCTAGAAAAGAACTGGTTTTTTCTTCTTTATCTACACATCCGTTTTATTTTATTAGAAAACAAAATTTAGAAAAAGATATTGAAGAATTGTTTAGATTGTTAAAAGTATATTATAAAAAAACAATGAAAATGATTACGTTTATTTATTACGGAAGAAAAACAAGTATATTTTTAAAGGATATTCATTATATTGAGTCGTATGGGAAAGATATAAGTATTATAACAAGCAATCAGATTTATACATATAGATCTGGATTAAAAGATGTACTTTCTTTGATAGATAGCAATTATGTGATTCGTGTACATAGAAATTATGCAATATCGCTAATGTTTGTTAAGGAAGTAGAAAAGACAAGTATTACTTTAAATGATAATACACATATCCCTATAGGAAAGAAATATTATAAAAATTTTATATTGTTATATAAGGAGTTTTTGATATCATGAATACATTTGATTTGCTTATTAATGCAGTTGAAAGCTTTACAATATGTTATTTTTTGGGAAAATATTTTGAATTAAAAAAAAATAAGCAATACATTTTAAGTAATATAACAATTTTTTTAGAAATAGTAGTTGGAAATATTTTTATCAATAATGATTGGGTACTTATTACAATTGTTGGATTGACATTATTATTATTGTTAAGAATTTGGCATGTGAAAATAAAAATAGAATCAATTATTTTTTGTGTTTGTATTTTGTTTATGGATATAATTTGTAATAACGTTGCATCGTTGGCAATATCTTTTTTTCATAGGATAATTTCCCACGAGAGTATATCATTAATAATTGGAGCGATATTATCTAAATTATTATTTATATTTGTTGTGTTATATATGTCTAATAAGAAAATTAAGTTCAATACACAACTAGATGAAAATAGATATATAAGTATTGAGATTGTATTATTTTTGTTACTAGTTTCATTTTATATTTTAGAAAAGGATTACACTACGGATAATATATATAAGCTTGATATATTTGTATGTATGATTTTAATGTTAGTTAATGTTATTATAGTGATCAATATTTATTTGAAAATATTAGAAGAAGAAACGAAAATAAAATATAAAAAAGAGAATTATATCGTTTTATCAAGAATGAGTGATGAATTGTATAGATTACAACATAATTTAAGATATGTTTTATTAAAAATAAAGTATAGTTTAAATGATAAAGAATATGATAAATGCTTGAATTTGATTGATAATTATGTAGATAAGTTAAGAAAGTTTCAATTAATTATTAATACTGATAATCCTTATTTCGATTATTTAATTAATCAAGAACTTAATGAGCTGGAACTTCGAGGAATTGATATCAATATATCTGTTTCTATTTCAAATTCGGCTTATTATTTAAATAGTAATTATGTTAACTATGTTGTTTCTTTAATGGAGTACCTAAAAGATAAGGTAAAAAAATTAACAATTAATATTTATGAGGTTAATAATAATAATATAGTAGAAATTATTTTAAACGAAATAGATGATTTTTTTATTCAAAAAAATATTAAAGATCTAATATTATTGATTAATGCTGACTATAAAATATCTAAAGAAAATAAAATGCTAATATTTAAAAGTGTACAACAAATTTGTAATTGATTGTACATTTTTATTCCATATTTAAGATTTTTATTCCATCAAAAATTATTTAATAAATAAGTTCTATATAATGATTTTAGAAGTAATAAATATGTACAATAATGAATTGCTTATTAAATGATCCAATCCATTATGCTGCTTTTATTAGTATCATTTATTACAGAAAAGCCATTATCATTTTAGGCTTTTCATCTATTAATGTTATAAGAAATAATTTGAGAAAATTTTATCTAAAAATAAATGTAAACACTTTAATTTTAGAATTGTTAATTGTTTTTATATTTTAATTAATGTTTATTCATTTTTGTACATCTAATATTTTGATATTAAGAGGAATTGATTATGTAGAGATATTTTCCCTACTGTATTGATTGATAGTAAAATCAGAAAGTAAGGTGTTTTTGATGAAAGAAATGATGATTCATATACTACAAAAAGAAGAAATTGATTGTGGAGTTGCATGTGTACATATGTTATTTAGATACTATGGTTATTTATTAGATTATGAGTGGTTAAGAAAAGAAATGATAGATTCTACCAACGGAACATCATTACAAAATATGGTAAATATATTAAAAAAATTTAATATAAATACTAATGTTTAAAAAGAGAAGAATTCCCGTTAATTGCTTTAATAGAGACATCAGAAAAAGAGCAGTATCATTATATTTTAATTTACAGCTTAAAAAAAGGAACTATAAAATATTCAGACCCGCAGGAAACTAATGTTAAGAAAATAAAGAGTAGTGAATTAATACGTAAAATAAAATATTTAATTAAAGTGGATTTTTCATCTTTTAATAAAAAAAGTAATAGATATTTATTAAAGGAAAAAGATAACTTTATTATTCAGGCTATTTATAATGAAAAAAAAAGGATAATAATTGTTTCAATTTTATCAGCAATAATTTCCATAATAGGTGTTGTATTAGCATCAAAATTTGGAATATTATTGAATGCAATTGATATAGATAAGAATAATATTTTATTAGGATTATATTTAAGTATATTTTGTATGCTACTACTTTTAGTTGTTGTTTTTAGAGGAAGTATAACTTTTTTTAAGAATATTTTAAGTGTAAAAACAATAAAAAATATGGAATATAATATTAATAAAAAAATAATAGAGATATTTGTTGATAATAAACAAAATAATGTAAAACGTATGAAGTCTGGAGAAGTTCTTGCAAGAATAGGGGATAGTCTTTTATTATCAAGAACTATAAATGATCTATTAGTAAACTTATTGCCAGATTTTATAATAATGATTTTTGGAATTATATATATGTTTTTTTTAAATGTTCATTTAACATTAATAATGGTAGGAAGTTGTCTATTAATAGCAATAATTGGGTGGAAAACATTTAATAAAATTTATCGTAATAATTTAAAGGAAATGCAAAACTATGCAGATTATAATGCAAATCTTTTAGAAACAATTCAAAGTCTAGATGAAATAAAAACGAATGGAAGTGAGAAATATTATAAAAAAAGGGTTTTTTCTAGTTTGAAAAATTACATAGATAGTAGTGCTGATAAAGAAAATTATGGGAATTATATTTCTATTTTACAGAATATGTTTTCTATTTTTTTTGGGATAATTACAATTTTTATAGGAATTAATTATGTATTAAATTCGCAAATGACAATGGGAAATTTAGCAATTTTTGTGACTGTTTCAGAAATAATTCAAACAGTTATATTGGAAGTAGTATTGTTTCAATTTCAACTAGAACAATTTTTAACAGCATATAATAGAATTTTACAAGTTTTTTTTGAACAAAATATTAAAGAAAATACGAGAAATGGGAAAATAAATGTTACTAATATAAAATTATTAGATTTTTCTATAAGTTATGGAAATAAATCTGTAATAAATAATACCAATATTACATTGCAAGGAAAAAATATTTTTTTGTTAGGAAAAAGTGGATGTGGCAAAAGTAGCATTGCTAAAAGTATAGCAGGATTGGCGGATGTTTATACCGGAAAAATACTTGTTAATAGTAATACAAAATTTGAAAATATTGAAAAATGTAATGTTGTTTACTTATCAAATGAAAGTAGTTTGTTTACAGGAACAATAAGAGAAAATATTTGTTTAGGAAAGATTGTTGCTAATAAAACAATAGAGAATTTATGCAGAAATTTTGCTATTGATGATTATATTAATAATCTTCCTAACAAATTAGAGGAAAAAATTAAACCTAATCAATCTAACCTTTCAACGGGGCAAAAGCAAAGAATTGCATTGATAAGAGCGATATTATCAGAACCAGATATTTTAATTTTAGATGAGGCATTATCAAATATTGATATAGAAAATAGAATAAACATTGTTAAGAGTCTAGAAGAATGTGATTTTATGAAAATATATATTAGCCATGATGATTTAGGAATTATTAATGCGAGTGACTATCATATAAAAAATAAAAAAATAGTACAGGTGGTGGGATAATGTTTTTGACAAGTAAAAATAATTCATTAAAAATATTAAATTCTTTATTTTCAAGGATGGGTATTAAGACAAATTTATTTATTGTTTCTAAAATATATGAAAAAGATTGGTCTAATAAAAGTTTACAGGTTATATTGAAAGAACTATCAATAAATTATGATTTAACTTCTAAAATCAAATCAATTCCATGTGTTGTTGTTAATAATAACAGTGCACAAGTAGTTCTAGATGTGTGTGATGATAAAATTAGAGTTTGGGATCCTGTAAAAAAAAGAAAAAAACTAATTGAAAAACAAGATACATATTCATATATAAATATTAAATACTTGAATAATAGCCAATTAGATATTATTAATATTATTCATTATATAAAAGAAAAGTATAAATTTCTTTTTAATAATATTATTCTCTCAATTTTATTTATAATGTTATGTTGTTTTAAGGCAATATTACTTACCGCAATAGGTTACTTATGTTACATGAATTTAGACTACTATTTTATATTTGTTAATTTTACAAATATGATACATAATATGATCATTTGCTTCTTGCTATTGTTA
>OGDF01003411.1_pt1 | contig 19553 bp, 24 predicted proteins | sample 1570141 | NCBI WGS metagenome assembly OGDF01 (sample SAMEA4370581, study PRJEB24528) | human gut metagenome | reverse complement strand
TGCGTCCTCTCCGCCTTCTCCCCACTCCTCATGGACTGGCTGAAGAAAGGGAAAGGAGCGATCAAGGGATGATTCGCTAACCCTGAACCCTGAACCTTGAACCCTGAACCAAATGAAAGCAAAGTAAAAAGGGGCTGTGAAGAAATGAGGATTCATTTCTTCACAGCTCCTTTTTGTTGCTGGTGACTTGACAAGCCGTTTCCCTAAATAACTTTTTGCGAAGACTGGAAAAAGAGCGGAAAGTATGGTATCATCTATGCATGAGTATGCGGGTGTAGTTCATCGGTAGAACGCCAGCTTCCCAAGCTGACACTAAAGTGATTTTCAAAAAATAAATAAAAATAGTCAGGAAGTGCAGTATTACGTGAAATTTTGCACTTCTTTTTTTATTACCTAAAAGCAAAATTTCCCTTTTACAACCTTACTGCAACCTTACTACCCGAGGAGTGATTTGGAGGATAAAGAAAGTCTCTGCAAAATCTGCAGAGACTTTCTTTAATCTAATTCTGTATGTTTATTGATGTAATAGTTAATGGCTTTTCGACTGATTTTCCAAATGCGGCCAATTTTAAACCCTTTTAATACGCCACTTCTAAGCAATCCATATAGAGTACCTTTTGAGACCATAAGAATTGCACAAGCCTCATCTACAGACACCAACTCTTCTTGCGTCATTTCTAACATTTTTACTCACCTCCTGTTACGCTTATAGAGATGTTATTTTAAAAACAGAAAAATACATAAAAATCATTCATACTGTGAAAGGGGTTTAGTTGGTGCTAGATACGCATAGATGAATTGTCAGCTTTGATACGACTGATAACAACATAGTAAAGTCATACAGACATGAAGAAACAATTCAATTTAACTCAATTCAACTCAATTTTGAATTAAACTAACTTGATTCAATTCAACTTTTGAATTAAAATGAATTAAATTGAATTGAGTTGAATTGCATCAAGAACAATATATAAGATAGAGGTGAAATATGACCATGAGTGAATTACCAATGCAAGAAACGCTAACCATTGAATTTAAAAGTGATCGAGGTGGGGGTTATCCTGATAGTGACTTAGTAGATGAAATTATAGGCATGGCAAATACAGAAGGTGGGACACTTTATCTGGGGATAGAAGATAATGGGCAAGTCACCGGTATTGTCAAGCATCATCAAGATCCTATCGGTTTAGCTGCATTAATAGCAAATTGTACGCGGCCTTCCTTATCTGTGCGTACAGAAATTATTTACGATCATGATTTGCCTGTCATGGTGATTTCTATTCCCAAAAGCTATTCCGTGGTTGCAACGGCTTCTGGTAAACTTTTGAAACGCCGTTTAAAGGCAGATGGTTCTCCTGAAGTTGTTCCTATGTATCCATACGAAATTTACACGAGACTATCTGATTTAAGGAAGTTGGATTTTTCCGCACAGCCAGTTCAGGATGGAACCGTAGATGATTTAGATCCGAATCAAATAGTTCGTTTGAGAGAGACCATACAGAATCAAAATGGTGATCAGCAATTACTATCGCTATCAGATGAAGACTTAGAAAAGGCACTCCAATTGGTTGTGCGAGTTGGCGAGAATGTATATCCCACATTGACAGGACTGCTGCTGATAGGGAAAGAATCCAGTTTAAAGCGATTAGTCCCCACAGCCAGTGCGGTTTTCCAAGTCATGCAAGGGACAAAAGTCGTTATTAATGAATCCTATCGTAAGCCTATCATCGAATTGGTTGAATTATTTTCTGAATACATGAAAGCCTGGAATCCTGAAAAAGAATTTGAATATGGACTATTTCGTATTCCTATTCCAGAATTTTCTAAACCAGCTTTTCGTGAAGGTTTAATCAATGCTTTTTCCCATAGAGATTACTCTATGATGGGAAGTGTGCGTGTACAAATCAATGATGAAGGATTGACCATTAGTAATCCCGGTGGCTTTGTCGAAGGAATTACTCTAAACAATTTGCTAACCGCAGAACCATATGGAAGGAATCCACTGTTATCCGATGCATTGAAACGAATTGGATTGGCTGAACGTACCGGACGTGGAATTGATCGTATTTTTGAAGGATCCATCACCTTTGGTAGACCTTGGCCGGATTATTCCGAATCTACCTCTCAAAATGTGACACTGTTTATTGCCAGAGCTAAAGCAGATATTCCTTTCATTCAGATGATTATGGATGAGCAAAAGGCTATCGGTCATACGCTGTCTATTAATACCTTATTAATTTTATCTATACTGTATAGCGAACGTAAATTGAGTGGGAAAGAATTATCTGATAAAACTCACATTTCTATTCAGCGAATCAAGCCGCTTATTGAGACACTGATTGAACGTGGATTGGTGGAAGAAATAGGTCGTGGTACTCACAGAATGCTTATGTTAAGTAAAAAGACTTATCAAAAAGCAGGCAAAACAAAGGAATACACTAGACAAAAAGGAATTGACCAAGTTCGTTTCCCGGAAATGATTTTACAATTGGCCCAAAGCCAGAACGGCATGATTACTAAAATGGATGTGGTTGAACTCCTGCATATTACCAAAGCACAAGCCTATACGATATTACAGCAGTTATGTGAAACGCATCAGCTGGAATTGAATGGTAAAGGACGTTATGCACGATATAAATTAGTAGTGAAATAAAAACGTTTGGTTATGCATATCAAATGATAGAAATGCAAAAAGGCTGGTATGAAGAAAATTTTCATACCAGCCTTTTTGTTGCACAAAATATATTTAACAAGAACTAATTGCATTCAGAAGAATGATTTTCCATTTTTTCACGGATAACTTCTCAGAGATTTTCTGGAACCCCCAATAAATCCATGGCTTCTGATAAAGAAAAATGCTGTTTACTCATTACGTTATTTAAACTGTAAATAGTGTTAGATACAATTCCTTTTTCGATTCCTTTCTTAACCCCGTCTTCATGGGCATCTTCTAATTGGGATTCTCTGTCCATACGAGCCATTTCACGGTTGATATATAAACGTCGTTCGGCAGTATTATTCAAAAAAATACGCATTGATGGTGATACGAGGCTTTAAATTCCGATAGGTCTTCCCTGCTGGTAAAGACATCAAATACATTTGGGCCGAATAATATAGCGTGCGGCGGGACATATTCTTTTCATTGGCGACCTGTACTTCCACATCGACCTGTTCTCCGCTGTCCAAGACACAAGCCACGTCGAGACGAGTCAATTTATCATGATCGTGTTCTGGACTCATCTCTGTATTGGAAAATTGTAAATCATAAATATATGTGTGGCAAGATAGCAATCAACTCTATTGGTTAGCCTCACAACAAGCTTGTTTCTTATACCGTGCCAAGGTGGCGCGACTAATACCTGTCATTTGCACAACTTCTTTATAAGTGTGATCTTTTAACAGTGATAATGCAGTTTGGATTCTAACATTAGGAATAGGTGGACGTCCTTCACGAAAACCATCTTTTGTTTTAGCAATGGCTTTTCCAGCTGCGGTTCGTTCCAATATCAATTCTCGTTCAAATTGAGCAAATGCAAGGAGCATAGTAAAAAGCAACTGTCCCATAGGAGAATTATCAAACGGTTGCCCATTGCCTATATTCAAAATACGGATGATAATTCCTCTTTCCAGTAACTCACGAACGGTCTTTAACCCATCCTCAGCATTTCTGGCAAAACGATCCAATTTGCAGCAAATTAATTCATCACCGGGCTGCAAGGCATCTATTAGTTGTTTAAACTTTGGCCTCTTCAATGTCTTCCCCGTATATTGCTCGGTCACAATGCAATCAGCCGATACGTCGGCCTTTAAAAGTTCAGCTGTTTGCTCTTCCAGAGAGTTTCCTTTTAATTGAACAATTGAGGACACTCTAGCATATCCATATTTCATAAAACCACTCCTTTCAATAGTATGCTTTTGAGCATAAGTTTTGATACCTATCTTTTGCCCATAGTATAGCACATAAGATCACAATCTCAAAACTTGAGAGTTTTGAGATTGTGATAGAGTCTAAAATTTCATTTGCATATTATCTCTACGAGATGATTTAGATTAATACTAAACATCTACCCATGATTGATGGGGAACATAGCAGAGCAAGTATGTCTATACTCCTCGGGGATTGGCTATGTCTAAGCCATCCATATGTTTCTATAAAAAGGAGAAGAAAATGAAACAAGGTAAAACAATGGAAGAATTGGGGAAAGAATTACAGCGGCAGAGAGCTGCTCGAAAGGATTTCATTACTGATACGAGACAAATTCAGTTTCACACGGACTATGACGGACACTCACAATTGATTATCCCTAATGTGAATGTCGCTGTGAATGGAATTTCAACCAATAGTACTTATGAAATTTCTGAATTGGCTCATCGACAGATTGCTACCCGCCTGGGAATCCCTTTCAAGTATTATCAGAAAATGCAGAACTTGGCTCCCGACCTTCTGGATCGAAATGTAAGCAATTGGTTTTGGCAGACTCCCGAAAAGCGGATGCTTCGTACATTGGATGGAAGGCTTCGTGCTTTTCTGTCAGATCGGTATCGCAGATTGGACAATTTGGAATTGTGCCTAGCTGTATTACCAGTCATTAAGGAAATGCCTGATGCGGAAATCGTTTCTTGTGAAGTGACCGAAGGCAATCTGTACCTAAAAATCATAAACAAAGCCATTCAAGCAGAAGTAAAGCCGGGAGATGTAGTACAAGCTGGTTTTGTTGTTTCCAATAGCGAAGTCGGATTAGGCTCACTTAGAGTAGAACCGTTGGTGTATCGATTGGTATGTTCCAATGGGCTGATTGTCAATGATTATGGGCAAAAGAAATACCATGTAGGCCGGCAAGTCAAAGCAGAAGCCGAGTCTTATGAATTGTATTCCGATGAAACCATGGAGCAAGATGATAAGACCTTCTTTATGAAAACCAGAGACATTGTTCGAGCTGCTGCGAATGAAGCACAATTCCAAATGATTGTAGACAAGCTGAAGGATACTACCCATATTCCTTTAGCAGCAGAGCCAATGACTGCCGTTAAAGAATTGGGCGATCGTTTCCAGCTGAATGAAGAGGAACAAAAGGCCATTCTCCAAAATCTTTTCATTGGTGGTGATCATACCCAGTATGGTTTGCTTAATGCAGTAACAGCCACGGCGAACCATACAGAAAATTATGAGAGAGCCACTTTACTGGAAAGAATCGGGGGAAATCTACTCGACTTTTCTACGACTAGTAAAAGAAAACCGGCCAAGCTGAAACGAGTCAATGAGGGGAATAAAATTCCTTGGGGTCCAATTGAAAACGTTGTTGATTTGTAAGGAGAAATGAATGGATATTGAGAAAGTCTTATGGTTGGTGGCTCAAGTTATATTGATCGTAGTGGATCCTCCAGCAAATCAAAAGAATCGAAAATCATGAAACAAATAAGAGAGCGGAATAGTTCCGCTCTCTTTTCTTATTTCTAAATAAAGGAGAATATGATGCCTAACTGGTGTGAAACCGTATACTTTTTCACAGGAAATCAGGCCGAATTAGAATTTCTATATACCAAACTAGGAGAATGGACCTCTGAAGACAAGTCCCCCTCTGATTTTGGTGCAAATTGGCTTGGTAACATTGCTATGGGAGCTGGATTGAATTGGAAGCAAATTCCTTGTCGTGGTACATTGGATTTTCTGAGTTTTGAGGAAAGAAATGGACAGCCAGTATTGCGAGTAGAAACAGAAACCGCTTGGGTACCTATGCATGAGTTGTGGGATGCCTTGCTCCATAAAATCGGTAGTCATTGTCACTACTTTTATTTTGCAGAAGAACCTGGCTTTGAATTGTATGAAACCAATGATACAGAAAAAGCCTACTTCGATGCAGATTATATCATTGACGCTTGCTGGGAAAGCCATAACCATGAGCAGTTTCAGGAATATTTTGAAGAAGGTTTAAATGACTGGACCTCTCATGATTTGAAACCCATTCTGCAAGAATTACTCAAAGACTGGAAATCTTCTTTACAAGAATTGATTATGCAGCTGACACAGCTACAAACAGATTGGAATGTAGGAGATGGCATTTACATTCATCCAGTAACCCGAATGGCATAAACCTATAGAAAGGAGTCTCTACCTATGCCTGCTACAAAATTTATTTGTCCCAATGGTGCTGAAACAGAAATCACCACATGTCTAAAACAATGCCCGGCCCATCACCGGTGTCTGTTCTTACCTACACTTCGTGCTATTGCACAATCGGTAGACAGAAAGCTCCCCAAAGCATCTGTCACGGAGCTGCTGTGCGGTACTAGGGAAATGTACCTCCGAAAAATCACAGATTATGCAGTGAGTCCCACGGATCAAGTCTTTGCTCTTCACGGCAGTGCGGTACATGCCCTGCAAGAGAATTTGACAGCCGGAGAATTGCTATCTGAAGAGCGGCTACAGGATACCGTTACTACAGGAAAGTTTGACCTGTACGGAAAAATTCTGGGAAACGATGATGGCGTACTGGGGGATTACAAAGTCACCAGCAGCTACAAACTCATGAAAGCCTTAGGTTACTACAAAGTAGACGTTCCCACCGGAGAATTCTATAAATCCGGTATCCGAAAAGGACAACCAAAATATAAAAAAGAATGGCGTACCGATGGAGTCCGGGATGTGTTTGAGTGGGCCGTACAGCTGAATGCCTATCGCATGTTGTTAGAAAAAGCTGGATTTCAAGTACACCACATGGAAATCCAAGCCTTCTGCAGGGACTATAGCTTACAGATTGCGGCTCAACGGAATATTACCAAACCCATATACCTAATTCCGATTCATCGCATTAGTAACCATTGGTTGGAATTGTATCTAAAAGCCAAAGCCCAACGGCTAGAGAAAGCAATTGCAACTCGTACCATGCCACCGGTGTGTACTGCTCGCGAGAATTGGAATGGCCGTAAATGTTTAGGCTATTGTCCTGTATCGGGACATTGCCCCTATGGCTCTATGCTTCAGGCAGAAAAGAATAGACAGATTGGTTAAGAAAGGAGTTACAGAAATGGAAATAAACGAGAGAGAAGTTTATATTTCCCCGGTTATCGAAGAAATGATGGAAGAAGATTTGCATTTTAAGAAAATTGTCATTATGAGTATTTGCCGATTCGTAAGCCGTGTTTCCTTCGGTAGCGTAAGTGCTGTACAAAGACATATCAACGAAGAATTGATCCAACTCAATCAAAATGGAAATTGGGATATGCCTCATCGCATTTCTTCACCAAGGGACTTGATTGTAGGATTCTACACCGACTGCATTTTTGATGGTGGTCCGTCCATTTGGATTATGGAAGAAACCAAAGAGCGAACAGCACACCCTAAAATCACTGTCCTTACCGATGTAGAATACCTGCATTGGTATATCCCCTACTCCACAAAATGTTCTAAGAACCCCAAAATTGCCTAGATTCAAAAGAAAGGAACACTCAAAATGCAAAATATTTCAGCAAAAATGGTTGCCGTCATGAAAGAATGTGCCCATGTATTGAAAAACGGGACTAACAATTTTCATGGCTACAAATATGCTACCTCATCCGATGTGTTAGAAAAAGTCAATGCTGCCTTAGTCCAAAACGGAATCAGTTCCATGGCTATGCCTGAACTCATCAACTGCATAGATGTCACCAATACCAAGGGAAATAAAGAACACCTAGCTACAGTGAAAATTACCATTACTCTGACAGATAGTACATCTGGTGAAAGCGTGACCATTGTTGGGCTAGGCAGTGGGCAAGATGCCGGTGATAAAGCTGTGATGAAAGCCCAAACAGCTGCTATCAAGTATGCCTACCTACTTTCTCTGAACATTTCTACTGGAGATGATCCAGAAGCTGACTTGCAAACGGATCAAAACTTTTCAAATGAAAATCAAAGCACCCACTACTCCAACCTAGCACAGAATCCCTATAAAGCCCCATTCCCTGTGGGTGAACAGGCTTCATGTGCAGAATGTGGAAGCAATATTTCAGAAAAAGTAAGAAGATTCAGCGAAAGCAGATATGGTAAGCCACTCTGCATGCATTGCCAGCAAAAGCGGCAGGAGACAGCATAAAATGTGCTTGAGAATATACAAATGTATTCTATTTATCAACAACTGCCCAAGCTGATATTTAATATAATATGTGTAATAAAGGGACAATAAAGGAGAGCTTACATGGAAAATCGGCTAACTGTCTATAAAGTGATTGGTGCTAAAGTGGCGTACTATCGGAAACTGAATTGCTATTCACAATATGACCTGGCCGAAAAGCTTTCTGTTAGCCGCTCCGTTATCGCCAAGATTGAATCTGGAAAGTATAACGACAATATCCAGTTAAATATGCTGTTTTCCTTGGCAAAAGCACTTCATGTAGAAGCATCCAAATTGATTACCTTTGATAATGATGACAAGCAGTTTCTAAAACACAGTGATTGAGCGAGGGCTGTTATGTAAAATCTCCCCGCTTTGGGGAGATTTATTTTTTATTAAATATATTAAATTATGGAAAGAAGGTGAAAACATGCAAGAAGAAATGGGATGTATCACTTTAGTGGTGCTATTCGTAGGTGCACTTATTATAAGTCTGTTTTTTACGGGCTTTGGTTTGATTGGAGAATTCTATACTGATATTGTTGGCTCTGACGGTTGGAATATATTTATTGTTATTTTATCTTTAGTTTGTGGGTATTTTGTTTATCATCAGGCCTCAGAAGATAATAATGAATAGGAGGAAATCAGATGAATGGCATGGGTAGTACGGGCTGTCTTTTGCTAACCCTAGTATTCGGACTAATAGTATTCTTAGCGCAAGGTGTATTGACCTTTTTATGGGATTTTTTTACGTCACCGCTATTATATTTTTTTATTGTAGTTCAAGTAATTGCTTATTTCCTCGGATGTCGTAAAAAGAATCGGAATCATCTTGGCTAACAATTATCGCTTGAATTATTAATGCTATTGGTCGAAGATATGCTTGGAAATGAATCATATTGTATTTTAACGGGAATCACAACAGCATATCACACAAAAATCAGTTTTTCGGGGAGATTGGTGGGTAAAGCTATTGTCATAAACTAGCAATGTAATGATAGATACGGTGTTTGTCCAGCTTACACTCTGAAGGTACGGATGTTGTTCAAGCAGAATAACAAAATAATGGTGTAGGGAAATTATTCTCTTGGCTATTTGGAAAATAAGCATTTATAGTTCAAAGATCTAAAGGAGGAATATTTATGTTAAAAAAATTGATGATGATTGTACTCTGTGCCTTCACGGCTATTGCTATATCAGGATGCTTTAGTAATGAGCCAGACATTTCTGGTATTTATATTGGAGCAAGAGCCGATAAACCAGAAACTATAATTATCGAACTTATAAAAGGTTCAAATTTAAAAGAGCGTGAATATAAGAATTATAAGGATGGATATGTTGTTAATATTTATACCATCACGCCTACTGGTAATAAATTTTTGGAACGCGAAGTAAACAAAGGATATGCTTTACCACCTGATAAAAATGGAATTATTGGTGTTTATAGCGATCCCGATGCTCAAAAACATAAATCCAGCCCCCAAGGTGTTCTTAAATTACAAGAAAATGGAAATCTTTTAGGTGTAACAGGCAAAGGGCGCAATCCTTTTTATAAAAACATATATTCCAAGCAAGCTGAAAAAAGTGTTGATGAACTTAGTAATCGGCTAAAAACTGAACACCGCAATCAACATACTGCGGGGAGCGTAGGAAGATAATATCATTGAATTTCAAGACTCTTCGTGGGTATTTGTGGGTAAAACTATTATCATAAACTGTCAATATAACCGATAGATACGGTGTTTTTACCAGCTTACGATAGTGTCAAAATTTCCCGGGGCTCAGAAATAGAAAGTATCTTTTGTATTGATTTGAACTTGACAGGGAGTCTCTGTCAATGTGATTCCATTTAGCCATGGCCCTAGCTAATACTTGGGCCAATGCCAACCAGGCTATCACATTGACTACTCCAGGTAAAGTTCAAATGGGAGCAATGTTACCCACAAAGGGTCACGAAGCCTCAATTTTAAGTGAGTAAAGAAGGTAAAAAATCATGAAAAAACTAAAGTATGCTTTACTATTAGGCTCATTCGTTATTACTACTGTGCTTTCTGGATGCGGAGACGGAAGTTTTACCAGTTTAAAAGAATCCTCTATGTACTATAGTGATACTCAAAACAAAATTTTATTAAAAAAAGTAGATGGAGCACCCAAAGTGGGGGATGCTCTTGAGAAGGCGATTCCAAATGGTAAATGGGAAAATGAAGAGAAAAAATATGATGATAAGAAAGAAGAGTATATCGTCTATAAAGGTACACTAAAGATAGATGGAGTAAAAGCGATAAAAGACAATATTGATCATCATGATCAGGCTTTAAATGCATTAAGAGCCAAGCCTTACGAGAATTTGCCATCTAGGTTTGAGTGCGATCTAGGTGGAAATGAATATGTAATAAAATTTTATTTTAAAGAGGTCGATAAAGACAATTTTATCCCAGATTCCATGGAAATTCTTGGAGATGAGAAAGCTGGATATGACAAAACTTCACTAGATCCAGATTTTGTATTGATGGAATTATTGGAAAAAGCAAACCCGGAATATGACTTCAAAAAAGATGGTATTCCCCTTATATACATTCCCAAAGCATTACAAGAAGCAGCGGAGAAAATTCAAAATTTGCAGAAAGTAGATAAAATCGTTGGGCAAATTTATCCAGCCAAAGTGCGAGAAATAATGGCAAATTTAGACAAGGTTATTGCAAGTACTATAAAAGATGACCAAGATTACTCCAACTCTAATTCCGAAAATCAAAAAATGATTGCTGATGCAATCAAAGCGATAGATGATTCACAGAAAATTATATCTGATACAGATTTTGGCGATTCTAAGGTTAAAGAGATGTTGATGGCTGTACTTGACAAAGAAAAAGGACTGATCGATCAGGCAAAAGATATTAGCGAAAAGCGGAACAACTTTAAGCTACCTAAAGATGAAAATGCCTTCAAGAATAATATTCGGGAGGATGTGTTAAAATTTGATAAAGACTGCAAAGAAATTAGCAAAATGTGTGGAGGCGGCAAGATTGTGTATGATGGTACACTTAATTTTTCCGGTGGCCTTGATCCAGTATATGAGGGTTGGCATAAGAAAAATCTTGCCGATATAGAAAAAATAAAAGAGCAAGTATGGCAACTGTAAACTATTTACATCTTACTTTTCTCTCTTAAATTCTTCATTATAGGACATAAAATGAATGGTAAATACTAAGATGCTTGTAAAAATGATTCTTAGTGTTTACCATTTCATTTATGGCAGAATATTTAGAGACTAGTCATTAATTCACATGACCCGTACTTAACAAAAATGTTGTGCAAACGTATTAAACAGTACAAATGCTTATGAATTTTGACACATATCCTTTTTGCATTGATTTATTTTGTGTTTTTATAAAAAGAGCTGGGAACAGAATGAAGCAAGATTTTTTCAAACCAGCAAGAACAAAAACGATCATCAATAAAAAGAAAGGGTGCCTCTCATGTCATTGACTTCATTAATTCTTATGATATTGACTTTTATTGTCAATTTTATCATTCATTTCTTATTTTGGGTAATTACGTATAACTTGATTAGTCTTTTTCTAGAACCTAGCCCATTCATTTCACCAGGACAAGAATGGGATTTCTTTGGGAGGCTATGCTGTATTTCTATTCTTGCACCAGCCGTAATCTTTTCCTTAGGTCCTATGCAACGCTTTTTGGTTTGGAGTGAAGGTGGACGAAGTGTTAGTGGCGAATGGAGAATGCGAATGGAGCGAGCCTTGGAAGAAATTTGTGAGCAAGCTCATTTGCATCCTGGCGATTATAATTTATATGTAGGAGACACTCAGGAACTCAATGCGTTTGCATTAGGAAATCGCCATATCGCCGTTACTGCAGGGGCATTACAATACTTGAATGACCGAGAATTGACAGGAATCATGGCACATGAAATGGGGCATCTCCAAAAAGGACATACGAAGGCCGGCCTTTTTATCGTGGGCATGAATTGGTTTGGTCGTGTCATTGCCAGAGTTTATATGATAATGAATGTGTTATGCCGCCTAGTCAGTTGGGTTCCCGTCCTAGGATGGATGGTTTCTATTATTATGTTTTTCATCAACCTGCAGTATACCGTCTGCATATTTCTGTTGCAAATTCCTGCTTGTTTCCTCATGCTTTCCGGACAGCGTGAGGAGGAATACGAGGCAGATCACTACGCCTGCTGTATTGGGTTGGGAAAGGAATTGGAACAGGGGCTCATGGTTCTTGATGATTACTATGGTTCCCATCGGATGGGCTTCTTAGAAAGACTACAATCCGATCATCCAGATACAAAGAATCGATTGAAACGAATCAGAAAATACAACGAGAAACTAAAGGTGGTATTGCCAGCACATCATACTCAGTAAGTATTGAGTATATGAATCATTGACTAGGTATTATTGGTTTCAAGTCCTTTGTAATGCTTCATTGATTGTGTCTGCTGAAAAAACTATTGTACAGCCATCTGCAATTAATTTCGCTTGTTGATGAGTTTGTAAATCCGTCACTACATACGGAGCAGGATGTAAACTTGCATAATTGATACGGCCATCTCTTATTCTCTGACCATAAGAAATGTATCGAGCAAAAGCAACCGCTTCCTCAGGACTTTTTGCTTTGATTGGTCTATATTGATATCTTTGTGGAAGTAGTAATTCCACTTGAAAAGAGGGTAACGGTGTTGTGTCAAGATCAATCGGATATGGATATAAGGTAGGTAGCTGCCCATAATTGGAATCATACAATTGATAGTAATTACCGATTCCTAATTCTTGCCCTGCTTTCTCTTTTAACTGATTCCATGTATTCACAATTTGTTTTTCTTCAATTGAATATTTGGAAATGGGCGCAATAAAGAAGGCCCACTGTCCGCTACATTCATTTTTTACCACAAGCAAGGTATTATAGAGCGTGGGACTTTCATGATTATTGCGATAGGCAGTATCTCTTGCTAGCATGATAGCCTCTTGTGGATCACAGGCACAGGAGATGGAAAAAGTATATTCTGCAGGAAGCAGAGTAGTTACGGAATAGCTGCCAACAGGGAAATAATTCAGATTAATATATGGTACTTTGATTTCGTCTAACATAATTTTTTACCTCCATGGTTTATACAATAGGAAAAAGCAAGAAATAGTAATAAGAATCATCTTACCTTTTCTCCTATCATTTACTACTATGTAGTATCATTAATAAAAAATAAAAAAGTGCCCCTGGGATTGGGATCTCCCAGGGGCTTTTCTTTTATGTGCCTTCTCGCAAAGCTGTAATCTCTTGAGAAAGAATCCTAGCAGAATCTTTACGTCTAGCATCCAGCTCGTGTAGATATCGCTCTGTGGTTCGGATGCTAGTATGACCAAGCTGACTGGATACAGAAGTCAGTGGTGCGCCATTGGCTAACGCATAAGAAGCTGCCATGTGTCTGAGAGAATGCACATCAATCAGTGGCAGTGCAAGCAATTTCGCTACTTTCCTAAGCCACATGTAGAAGTAGCTTGGTGTAATAGGAATGACATCTCCATTACGGCGCTGGGTAATGAAGACAAATTGCTTTGGATTCTTCAGACCTGCATTTTTGAGGTATTGCTGCTGATAGGCAGCATGTTTTTTCAAAAGAGACATGGTGTAATCATCGATAAATACTTTTCGGATAGAGCCTTCTGTTTTCGGATCGGAAATCGTAATGGATTCACCGTCATAGTGTTTGATGGCTTTGTTAATAAGTATCGATTGCTCTGCTTCATTGATACAGTCGTAGGTCAATGCAGAAAGTTCTCCTCGACGAATGCCTGTAATCAAGAAAAGGTAGAAAATCGTTTTCTTCTGTACCGTGTCTCTTGAATCCGGAAGGTCCTCAAGGAATTGGATAAATCGCTTGAGGTCAGCCTCTTGCCAAATTGGTGCCGGATGATATTTAGGACGAGGACGTTCTTCTGGATCTAGCAGCTCGCAGGGATTCTCAGACAAATACCGCCAATTTACGGCTTTCTGAAAAATACTGCGTAATAGTTTGAAATAGTTGTAGACCATGGTAGAGGAAATGGGTTGGTCAGTCTGTTTCCCACCTTTAATGGCTTTCAGGTTTCTCATATCATCAATAAAATTCCGAATATCGTTGTCCGTTATTTTCGTCAGCACCTTACCACTGAAGTAATCCAGAATGTGATTGTCCAAAAGGCTCTGGTTTTTGATTTGCGTTGAAACTGCCAGCTTGGATGCATGTCGCTTTTTCCAGATAGCCAGAAAATCAGCAAAGGTAGTCTGATAAGTAGATTTGAATTCTTCTGTAGATAAATTATTCTGAATCAAATACTGTTCCATTTTCTTCTGGGCTGCCTTTTTTGTTTTGCAGAAAAAGGTTTTTACTACTCGAACCTGCTTACCATTCTTATACCCACAAGATACGCGAACTTCAAAACGCTGACGACCATGCTTATCTGGACCTCTATCGATAATGCTCATGTTACTTCTCCTTAGACAATAAAAAAGCAGGAGCTACCCAAAGAAAGGATAACTCCTGCCATATCAACTACTAACTATGCAATTTTAGATTTATACACTTTTCATCTTTGCCCAGGCTGGTGTAGAAAAGTTCTTACTCACCCATTGATCAACCGCTTCCTTTTCATAGACATAACTTTTCCCTTGACGAATAGCGGGTAAGAGTCCTTCTCGTGTCAATTTTAAAACCGCTTGGTAGGAAATCATTCCACGAAAATATTTCTCACTTAATTCTCTAGCAGACAAGAAAATTGGATTCATATTTGTACTTCCTCCTTCTTAAGATACATACGTTCAGATTCCATCATCACTATAATATCTAAGTTAAAACCTATTAGATATCAGTCTAATCTTTCTCGATGATGCGGTTCAAATAATTTGATCGACGAAAACCCATTTTCTATAAGGACATCATTTACATTTCTTTTGATATGGGCTAAATCCTTCCTATCTGGTGAGAAGCGTCTACCTGTCTCACGGTCTATATTGGAAAACAGATAGTGAATGTGCGCTGGTGTCGTATCTAAGTGTAAATCCATCACCCCTATAAAGCGCCATTCACAGAATTGTGCCAATTCACGGCAAACCGTTTTTCCCACGGTATAGACTTGCTCTAATGTTTTATCCGCATCTTTGATGGGATCAAAAGCAAGAATGATGTGAAAGACGACTTTCCCATGACACTGTCCCGTTTGAGACGCTAACTGTTCCACCACGTTTGTAAATTCTCGTGGATGCACCTTAAATCCACATAGGTATTGAGGTTCGGTCACTTCATTTCTAGTGATGTAGGCATAGAGTTCTGGTAATACGTCAAGTGTATTTCCTTTCCGAGCTTTGTAAGAGAGCGTAGTCATTTGCTTTCACCATCCTTTTTCATCAAAAATGCATCTTCTAATCTCGATATTTCCTTGCCCATGCTAGTAGGAATTTCTGAAATCAGCTGGTATAGCTCTTGATTACGAATATTACTACGACATGCGTAGGCAGAAAACAAAGCCCCCATAGAAGTCGTTAGAATTTCTTTCTGGTATGAATCAGATCCCGGCAATACGGAAATTGCCTTTTTCGTTTCAGAAAACAACTGCTTCATTGCCTCTCGATCCTCAATTTCCTGCCCCTGTACCTTAATCGCCATTTTGACAATAGCTGCTGGATCATATTCTGCCCCAGACAAATCATCATTGAGAACACAATATTCTATATACCCGCTCTGGCTCATATTTCGTTTCCTAGCATTACGAATAAGGGTATTCTTTACTGCTGGGGTTGTGCGAAAGGTCATCTTTTGATTCCGCTTGCCATTTACTGCTGTACCATCCTTTTTTGTTACCGGGATGACTTCTTTTTCTACATCCTGTTTTTCTTTCATGATTTTGTCCTCCTTAAAAGGCTAACTGTAAGATAGATAAACCATGGAAAGGAAATGTCATGTATGGCGAATTGCTAACTTGCTAAAGAATCCTGCCCTCAAGGCAAGGATTCTTTCTATACGGAGTGCTCTAATAAACTTTGTCTTTTCTCATTCACAGAAAAACATTTTCATGATTTCCACAATGCTCATTATCTTCATGTTGGAAAAATCATTACTAATCATTGTACTTGAACGCTATTCATTTCATTTCCTTTTTCATGGTTATGGAATGGTTTATTGCGTTTTTAAATTTGATTTAGCGGAGCCTCTAGAGGAAATTTGGAAAGCAGTTTGGAGTCGATCGTCCATTGGTATAAGGTATATAGGTCATATAAAAAGATATAGATGATATAAAGCATATAGCTGTATATACCATGATTGAAATAATTTGGTGTGGAGCCGTAAAACATGAATGGACCACGTACATAAAAGTAGGTAGTCATGAAATGTTGAAAAGCGTATAATTTGACTAAGGAATCAACAAAGCGAATAACGAAAAAATTTTATATGCCATTTAGTGACTCTTTCTGTAGGCTCTTTTTGTGAAAAAATTGTGACTGAAAAATGTGAGCGGTAAACATCGATAATATCGAAGGATTTTAGTGGTTAAATTTTTGAATGTGAAAAGCTCACAGTGCTTTGTGAAGCACTGTGAGTATATTGTGCATGGTGTAAAAATCATTTATATGATAAAAGGAGGATGCCGATATGGAAGAAAAGAAGAATACGTTTGAAATGGATGACTCACATTTTGACTCGATAGAAGAAATTATAAGGAAATACAAAACCATTGAACCTAAAGCTAGCCGCAATAAACGAAGTGATTGTAAACGAGAGGAGTTGCTTAACTACATAAAAGAAAAAGAAGCAAATCCTTTTATAGGCAGCCTTAAGCCCACAGATTTAATCGACTTACCTGATATAGCTACCAGAATCATGGAATATTTTGGCTATCAGACAATAGTACTAGAAACGCCATATGGATCAAAAAGCAGAACCGTTTTAGTAAAGAGCTTTTGGGGCGATGGATTTTTGATCACACTACAAGATGCAGATCAAGAGTATATAAAATGGAAAAACTGGATTAACTCAGCAGATAAATCTAAATCGCAATCCGAATCCCAATATCATATCCTTGATGCATTTCCATCACTTACACAATTTATGGCAATTTATTGCTATCATATTGAAAATATGTTGAAAAAACCGAACGGAAGAAATCAGCAGAGCTTTTCTTGCGTAACCGGATATATATTCAGACAGTTAGCAGCATTATATTTATATAAAAAATACCAAAATAAACTAGGCATAGATTGGGTTCTCAAATCTGCGCCAAAATTGAGTAATGTTTGGCAGTCCATCTTAAATTTCTTTCAAGTTGGTTTATCAAGTAACGTAGCAAAATTCACTTCAAATGGATTTTTGATTGGTGGATTACGTTTGGCCATGCCTGGTTATATCAACTATGACATAACAGGTACCACAATAAATAATCTAGCATTTCTAAATGACATAGACAAAAATAATGTTAAACGCTTGACTGATATACTATCTGGTCAGGAAGTAGAACATTTGAAAAAAATTCTGTGGCTAATTGGGAAGGTTATGTTGGGAGATCTATTTGTACGCCAGCTACGCCCCAAAGAAAGTCATTTAACTATTATTCAATATCATAAGCCAAACCTTATAGCAACATGCTTATCTATTATTTTTAATCATTTATTAGAAATAATAGATAAGCCCCAATTATTTATTTTTCTGACGCATCTACCTGGCTATAATAGGTATTTGCTAGTAAATGATTATGATATATTTACACAAAACCCCAATAATATTATTAGCAATCATATCTTCAATCAACTTAATGGCATCCAAGTTTATATAATAACAGAACCTGACGCTAACAAAACAATACGTAACTTAGATTTCTACAAAGAGCTTTTTCCTGGAAACAAGGTAACTTATGAAGGTGCATATGACAAAATCGTAAACGAAAAAATAAAAAAGGACGGAGAAGAAGAAACCCAACAACTTCATTATTCTATTCCAAATGGTTTAAATTATACATGTAATGCCCAAACCATATTCATAACTAAAGGAAAATCAGATATGGCATCTAAATTATCAGATGCTAAGAAAACTGACATCAATTATATTGATATAGATTGGGACTTAGCACCATTGGAAGACTTTATACAGAAGGGTGCAATCACTCCTATAGTGGCAGGAAAGTTAGCAATGCTGAGTATGGTCTATATGATCAATAAGCTGTGCCTTGGAGTTGATGCCTTCGATATGGTAGCTCAATCCACAGCTTCTAGCTGCCATGAAGAAAAAACAGAAAGTGAATATATCGGTGAATTTTATACAGACTGTATTGAGGATTTGACAGATAATCTGGATTCAGCAGAAATGGTTAAGAACATGATGTCTGAATTAAAAAAAGCGGAGACAGGCTATGAGGATATTACCTGGGACAACACAGGTGATAAAGTAGCCAAAGCTGTCCGAGAACGTCTAGAACTGAATGAACTGGATTCTGTTTCAATGTATGACTTGTTGGTATCTTATCAGAAATGGAAAGAGTTAAAAAGGATTACTACACGTCAACCAAAGTGGGCAGATTTTTATGCTAATTTGCTAGAACATTTAAAAGTTATGAAAAATCAAGAACTTGCAAAATATCCAAAGATTTTTATTTGCAGAAAAACTATGTACAGCAAATACGATAAACATGGGAATGAAAATCCTGCCAAAACGCAATGCATTGGTATTTTAGGAATACAGCTTAATAAGGCATGGCTCGAAAAATTAACAAATGAAAAAGCAATACAAAAAGCACAAGAGAAGGAAAACTATGAGAGAGTCTTATCCCTATTAGAGAATCAATTTGATGATGCCATGAAGGAAATTCAGTCATTTAAAATTCCTTCACAGCCTTATATGCCCTAAGAAGTCAGTATTTATCGGTGCTTTTAAAATAAGGTGTTGGTTTTCCAAAAAAGTAAGGTGTGAAAACGTTTTCACACCTTATCACACCTTATTTTCAAAAAAATGATGGTAAATGATGGTAAATAATGAGAAACATTCTCGTTATATGAGATTGTGAAAAAGACTAGAAAAACAGGGAAAAGTGTGGTATTATCTATGCATACACAAAATATATTTCTACCATGCGGGTGTAGTTCATCGGTAGAACGCCAGCTTCCCAAGCTGGACAGGAGGGTTCGACTCCCTTCATCCGCTCCACATGAATTGTGAGAGCCCGAAAGGGCTCTTTTTTGTTTGGCTTGGTAGGATATAATAGTGGTGACTAGTGATTGGTGAATCAAGCCAAGAAAGGAATCAACGTATGCCATACACCTACTACGATATCGGACTGAATCTTTTTACGAAATCCTTCCCTCATCCGGAGAAGGTCATCAAGGATGCGCATGCCGCAGGGATCCAGTGTATCCTGACAGGCTCGGAAGCGGAGGAGAATGAGCTCGTGAATGATTTCACGAAGACCCATGACGTCTACGGGA
>OGDF01003409.1_pt1 | contig 19556 bp, 18 predicted proteins | sample 1570141 | NCBI WGS metagenome assembly OGDF01 (sample SAMEA4370581, study PRJEB24528) | human gut metagenome | reverse complement strand
CCATCGTCGATTTCTGGATGCCCAACAAGGCATGGCCCGGCTGCAACGTCAACGATCCCTCCGCCCGTGTGCTGGCAAACTACGGCGCATCGGGGGTGTGATTTTTTATTTTTGCTCTAGATGCAACAATTTTGCATCTAGAGTTTTTTTGTGCAAATAAGTTCAAGGAATTCTAGCAAATTCTAACAAGATTGATTTCAAAAAACAGCGGCCGCTTTCCAATTTGGAAAACTGCCGCTGTTTTTCTGCGTCTTGCACATCTGCTCCCAACATGCTACGCATTGTGCAGAAGGAAGCAGTCCCCAGCACTTTGCTGGAACGTCAAGTCGTTTTTTGTTGTGCTAAGGTGTCCCGGAATTCCTTCCATAGGCCGCTGCGCCCGGTCAAACGGTCCGCTGTTTCCTCGCCGAAGGTGAGTTTCAGCTTTTGATAGGCTTCCCGCAGATTGACCGGCCGGGACGTGGTGTTATGTGCATCCGATGCTACCACATCAATGACACCGCTGCTCAGCCAGCGTTCCACCCGCCGCCGCTTCCAGAAGCTGCCCGGCTCCAGCACCGTGGAACCGTTCATCTGGCAGGCCACAGGATACCGGGCTTTCAGCTTTTCCAGCAGGCCCCGCGATTCCAGGCAGCGGTAGCGCTCCACATGGGCCATCAGAATGGAGTAGCCGCACACAGCCACTTCTTCCAGCCCATTTTCCAGCTCTTTGGCGGAAGTCTGCGGTAAAAACTCCATCAGCACCCAGTCTGTACCGGCCAGCGTGGGCAGGCCGTTTTCTCTGGCCGCATCCCGCAGCATGGGGTTGTACAGCAGCTCCGCACCGGGGTACAGCCGCAATCCATACCCCTGCTGTTGACAATAGGCCTGCGCTGCATCCAGGTGGCGCTGGTAGCGCTCCTGTGGAAAGGCCTCCAGGCCCGGTGTCGCGTGGGTGGTGGCCACCAATGTGGTGATGCCGTTGGCGGCAGCTGCGTCCAGCATCGCCCGCATCTGTTCTTCCGTGCGGGCACCATCGTCCACTCCATAGACCACATGCGTATGCAGATCCAAAAACTGTTCTGTCATGGGCTCAGCTCTTCTTTTCTTCTGCCTCTTTTTCGTAGGCCTTGTAATAACTGGAATAATGCGATTTGTAATAATACTTCTTGTTGGCAAAGCCCTCGTAATCCACCTGATTGAGGATGGTGCCGAGGATGGGGCAGCCCGTTTGTTCCAACTGGTTTTTGGCGTCGATCAGCTCCTGCCGGTGGACCTGATTGTAGCTCACCACCAGCAGAATGCCATCGCAGACCTTGGCGATCTCCGCAGCATCAATGACCACGCCCACCGGAGCCGCATCCACGATCACGTAATCGTACTGCTCTGCCAGTCCATCCAGCAGGTTCTGAAACCGCTCAGAGCTCAGCAGCGGGATGGGATTCAGCAGTTCGTGGCCCATAGGGATAAAGTCCATGCCCGGAACGTTGGTGTGGAACAGGACTTCCTCCTTTTCGGCAATGCCGGCCAGATAGTGAGATAGGCCCTGCTTTTTGGAACCCGGCGCAAACTGCACCCCATAAACAGTGGTGATCATGCTCCGCCGCAGGTCCGTATCCACCAGGACCACCCGCTTGCCTCGCTCTGCCAGCTTCCGGCACAGCGTAAGGCTGGTAAAGCTCTTGCCCTCGGATGCGTGGGAACTGGTAAGCATGATCTTTTTGATATCCCGACCCAAAAAGGAGACATTGGTGGAAAGGGTGTTGAAGGCCTCATTGACCGGGTAGCTCAACTGGGGAAGTTTTCGAAATTCAAGTCTGTTCACAGCGTTTTCTCTCCCGGCAGCTTCAGGCCGATCTGCTTGTCTGCCCTCTGGTGTTTTGGCTCATCGCTCTTTTCCAGCGGGATCACCGCCATCGTCACCAGCCCGGTGTATTTCTTGATGTCCTCCGCCGTCTTGTAGGTATCGTCCAGCACTGTGATCACAACAACGACACCCGCACTGACCACAAAGCCCAGCAATGCTCCCAGCAGGATGCTTTTGGTCTTGTTCGGGCTGACCGGCTCCGTAGGAACCAGTGCTGTGGACATGATAGAGATCTTGTCCGTTGCCATCTTTTTGGCAATGTAGTCCTGCACCACGGTAACATACTCATTGGCGATGTCTGCTGCTTCCTGCGCAGACTCCGACGTCACGGTGATCTCCACCATCCGGGTGTTGGAGGCATTGGTCACAGAGAGCATCTTATCCAGCTGGCTGTAGGTATAGGGCAGGTCCAGGTTGGAGATCACCTTCTCCTGCACCTCCCACATATGAAAGACTTGGATATAGTCATCGGTCAGGGCCGTGCCGATCTGGAGATCGGACATGTTGATGTCCGAGTCTTTCTGGCTGATGACGTAAATGGTGGACGACGCCTGATACTTGGGCGTCACAAAAAACAGCACCCCAATGGCTGCGATCAGGGCGCAGGCCACGGTTGCTGCTGCGATCTCCCGCCACTTTCCCAGCAGCGCATAAAGCAGCTCCAGGAGGTCAATGGTCTCCTCGTCTCCATTGCCGGGCTGGGGCGAATTCACCTTATTGGGGGGTGGCATTTGGTATTCTGACATAGTTTTGTTCTCCCTTTGATTTATTCTGAAGCAGAAAGAAAGCAGTGGCAGCAAATGCCACTGCCTTCTGTAAACCTACAAAAGGTACTTTCTCAAACTCAGACCTTTGCAGTCTTCTTGGTCGCGACCACGGAACGCCTCCTGACGTTCCATGCGGCTGGCGTTGGTCCCATCTCCGACCGTCATCCGGCTGCGGACAAAGGTCTCGGCCTGGTCCCCATGCAGCGTCAGGGTCGTGCCCTTGGTCATTGCAGGGTCTATGGAGGAGAAATCATCCTCCAATGTCACAGTGACACCGCCTGCCAGATCGTTCAGCTCCGAGATGCCATCCATGTTCATGGCCACGTAAAAATCAATGGATTCTCCCAGCAGAAGACCTTCCACTGCCTCACGGGCATACTCGCAGCTTTCCTCCTTGCCATCGCCGAAGCCATGCGCAAGGCTGATCTGCATCTCTTTGGTGCCGATGGGGCTGCCAAGGTAGCCCAGCACGGTGCATTCTGTCATGGTATCCCGGTCGATCTTCAGTTGACGGATGACCTGGCGTTCCGGATCGATGACGATCAGCCGCTGGAAATCTCCCTGGCCGCCCTGGTAAGCGCCCTCGCTCTCCACAGCACTGTCATGGTCCACGCCCATCACGAGGATGGAGGTCAGCCCCTCCCGGCGCTGGTATGTGACGCCGTTGTATTCCTGCGTTTCCACCGCTTCCGTCTGGGTCAGATCCCCGCGTGCTTCTTCAACGCTCCTGGTCTCCAGCCAGCGTCCCCCTGCATACAGGATCACACCCAGCAGAAGGATACCTGCCGCAATGACCAGGATCAGCCACTTTGCTTTTCCTGCCTGGTCATATCGTTTCAAAAAGTTTTTCCCCTCCTCAGGGCACAATGACATCCGAGGTATAAAGCCTCATTCATAGAATATCACCTTTTTAGCTATTTGTCAATGTTTTCCTCCATGTTTTTTCATTTTTTCCTACCCCCCCCCCGAAAATATGAAACGCATACAAAAAATCATTTTCTTTATGATTTATATCCGTCATTCTGCGTTTTCTGCATTGGAGTTTCATATGAAATGCTGTTCCCGGCACAACGAGGAGCGCCCCCGCACAAAACAGTTTCTGTGCGGAGGCGCTCCCATTTATTACCTTATTGATTGCTCAGGCATCCGAGCGGGAGAAGGCATTCTTCATATTGCAGCTCAGTTCAAAGAGGACCTTATCCAGCGTATCGGCGGCGCGGGCCTTCAGCTCTCTGGCGATGGCCTCGTTGGCCTCCGTGCGCAGGGCGGCACGGCGGGCCGGGTCGGCCTCCTGGGCCTGTTTTTCGTCGTAGGCGTTCAACAGAGCGCGTGTGGCGGAGAGGACGCCTTCCTCGTAGCGCTCGACATGGAAGATGGACTTGCCGTAAGCGGCATCGGCCATGGCAGCGATCATCCGGCTGACCCAGTAAAAGCTCTCGGTGGAGACTTCGCCGGTGGTGCAGGCGAGGTAGGCCGGGGTGGTGTCCACATTGGCATAGAACGGCACCATCGTGTTGAAGGCATTGGACGCATAGGCGATCCACTCCACCGTGCGGAACTCCTCCGGCAGATCCGGGCGCATCTGGGTCAGCGCCATGAAGCTGTTGCGGTTGATGCCGATCGTACGGTAGGCACCCTTGCTCTTCGGGTCGCCATAGGCGGCATACGGGTCATACGGGGTGCCCTGATAGTGCGAAGACAGCAGGTATTTCACGTCTTCCGGTGTGATCTTCCGCTCCGGGACCATGCACCAGGGCAGGTCGTCCGAATGCGGGGTATAGTCTGCATCGGGGCCTTCCCAGACCCAGGTGTTGGGGTTCAGATGCCGCAGCATGAACCAGGCGCGCGGTGTGTTATACACATGATCGGCGTCGTCGTGGCTGCCGAAGGCATCGCGCGGGTTGAAGCTGCCGTCCAGCGAGAGGTCGAGGTGGTGCTTGTCCACAAAGGCCTTCAGGTCATCCGAGCACATGTAGTTTTCCTGTGCGCCGCAGGCGTCGGCAAAGTCGAAGCTGTCGATGCCGAGCTGGTTGGGCATCACGACATAGCTGTCGTCCGGCACACGGCGGGCCATCCAGTGGTGGCCGCCGATGGTCTCCAGCCACCAGATCTCGTTCACATCCTGAAACGCGATGCCGTTCATCTCATAGGTGCCGTACGTCCGGAGCAGCTCGCCCAGGCGCACCACGCCCTCGCGGGCCGAGCGGATATAGGGCAGCACGAGGCAGACGATGTCCTCCTCGCCAATGCCGCCGGGCACTTCCGGCCGTTCCCCTTTGGCGGGCTGATACACCACCAACGGGTCTGCACCCAAAACGCGCGGGTTGGACGTGATGGTCTCGGTGGCCGTCATGCCCACATGGGCCGCATTGACACCCGCTGCCGCCCAGATGCCCTCACCTTCCACGGCGTTGGGCATAGCCGTCATCCGCAGCGCATGGCCGGGCAGCGGCACCTCCACATGGGAGATCACCGACCGATAGACGGCCGGGTGTTCCTCCGGCTGCACGACCACGAACTTTTTGGCCGTGAAATGCCCCGAACCCGAATCGTCGTTGCGGGCGACCATGGTGGAGCCATCGTATGATGCGTTTTTGCCGACTAAGATTGTAGTACAAGCCATTGTTCTGTCCTCCGAAATTGTTTCCTTATCTTTTCGGTTTGCCGAGGCTATTGTAAGCCTTTTTTGGGGAAAAGGCAAGATTTTTTGAGAAGGGAGCGTAGAAGTACGATTTATGGGACACAACAGAATTTATACTGAAATTATAGGAAGGATGCCAATTGACAACAACTTCCATTTCTCGTATGGTAACGGTATCATATCGTTCAGGAGGGATCTCTTATGAAGCTGCTCGCGCACATCAGTGATGACAAGACCCGCACTCAGACCATCGAAGAACACCTGACCAGCACGGCTGCACTGGCCGGAAACTTTGCCGCAGCGTTTGGCGCACAAGCAGAAGCAGCGTATACCGCCCTGCTTCATGACATCGGAAAATATAGCGTTGGTTTCCAGCAACGCTTGCAGGGCGGCCCGCCCGTTGACCACTCCACTGCTGGAGCCAAGGCCGCGATCCAGGACGGAAACATTCCCGCCGCGCTGGCCATTGCCGGACATCACAGTGGCATCCCCGACCTCGGAAATCCGCATGACACTGCCGACGAAAGCACGTTGGTCGGCCGCTCCAAGCGGCGGATCGAAGATTGCTCCCAGTGGAAACAGGAGATCTCCCCTGCCAAAGCCGCTCTTCCGCCGTGGTTGCTCCGCCAACCGGACAACCTGACCATGGCCTTTTTCACCCGGATGCTCTACTCCAGCCTGGTCGATGCCGATTTCATCGACACCGAGACCTTCATGGACGGTAAAGCAGCCCCGCGTGGGATGGGGGAACCACTTTCCGCTCTGCTGGAAAAAGTCCGGGCACAGGCCAAACGCTACCTTGACAGCCCTGCCGCTTCCCCTGTCGCGCAGGAGCGGAACAAAGTACTGCGGGCCTGCATGGAACAGGGTGCTCATGCACCACAGGGGCTTTATACGCTCACAGTTCCCACGGGCGGCGGCAAAACCTTCGCGTCCCTCGCCTTTGCGCTGGAACATGCTGTGGCACAAGAGCCGCAGATGGAACGCATCATTTACGTCATCCCCTACACTTCCATTATCGACCAGACGGCGCAGACGTTCGCAGATCTTCTGGGAGAAGACAATGTGCTGGCCCACTTTTCCGGTGTAGACTACAAGCTGACCGAAAAAGACGACCTGACACCTGCTCAGTACCGGAAACTGCTTTCCAGCGAAAACTGGGACGCTCCCATCGTGGTGACGACCGCTGTGCAGTTCTTCGAATCCCTCTACGCCAACCGCAGCAGCCGGTGCCGCAAACTGCACAACATTGCCAACAGTGTCATTCTTTTTGATGAAGCACAGACGTTCCCTACCGATTACCTGAAGCCCTGTGTTTCCGCCATCGCACAACTGGTCCAGCACTACCACACTACCGCCGTTCTCTGCACCGCAACGCAGCCCGCCTTGACGCCGCTGCTTCAGGAACTTGCCCCCGGCCTGACCGCAAAAGAACTCAGCCCCGACACGGCTCACCTCTATGAAGTCCTTCGCCGCGTGACCCGGCAAGATCTGGGCATCCTCTCCGCTGAGGCCCTCTGCGCACAGCTTTCGTCTGCCGAACAGGTGCTCTGTGTGGTCAACCGGCGCAAGACCGCCCAGGATCTGTTTGCACAGCTCCCCGCCGAAGGCAGCTACTGCCTGACCACCTTCCTCTGTGCCGCTGACCGCCGCCGACAGTTGGACGAGATCCGCCAACGGCTCAAGGCGGGGCTTCCCTGCCGGGTCGTCTCCACCTCCTTGATCGAAGCAGGCGTCGATGTGGATTTTCCGCTCGCCTACCGTGAAGCCGCGGGACTGGATTCCCTGCTCCAGACCGCCGGGCGCTGCAACCGGGAGGGCAGACGCGACCCGAAAAAAAGCATCGTTGCTTCTTTCCAGCTGGAAGGTCTGGCACCGCTCCCCATGCTTTCGCAGAATGTCAACGCCATGAATGCCACCGAGCGGGCCTACGACCTGCTCGACACACCGGATGCCATTCACAGCTATTTTGAATCCTTCTATCGCACCCATGCAACGCTTGACAAACAGAACATTCTGGACGCTTTTCAGCATGGTATCAAGGGATGTCAGTTTCCCTTTGCACAGGTTGCCGGAAAGTTCCACCTCATTGATAACCACACTTACACGATCTATCTTCCCATTGAGGAAGGTGCCGACCTCTGCGCATCGCTTCGCGGCGGACACATCAGCCGTGCTCAGCTCCGCCGCCTGGGCATTTACAGCGTAGAATGCTATGAAAAGCAGTTCCGTTCGCTGGACGCCGCCGGTGCATTGGAACGTTCTCCGGATTTCCCCGACGACTCCGCCATCCTCACTGATCCAGACTTGTACAGCCGCAAGACCGGCCTTTCGATGGAGATCGAAGAAGGCAGGGCGATCATCCTCTGAAATGGAAAAAGCAGCAGAGCACACGACTCCACTGCTTTTCCCTCATTGCTTGAAACAACATCCAACAATTTCAATCCACATTCGTTTTTCTCCGAATGACTCCTTTATTATAGGTTGAATTTGGATTTTATACAAGTAGCATCTTGCATTTCGCAAAAAGTGTGTTATACTAAAGCCACAAGGAGTTTTTGAAATAACATACAACAGAAGTCAGTAGTAAAGAGGTGGTTGCAATGGGTAAATTCGATGTTCGCCTGAAAGTCCGACAACCGTTTGAAAGGAGGTGATGCGCATGTCCATGCGCATTGAAGTCTGGGGACCCTATGGATGCTTCTCCCGGCCCGAAATGAAGACTGAACGTGTCAGTTACGACATCATCACGCCGTCGGCCGCAAGAGGGCTCGTTGAAGCGATCTACTGGCACCCTGGCCTGAAGTACCACATTGACCGCATCTACTTGTTGAGTCCCATCCAGTTCACCAACATCCGGCGAAACGAGGTCCGCTCCACCCTGCTGGCTTCCGCAGCACTATCTGCCGCCAAGGGAGGAACGCCGCCGGTGCTCTACACCAGCCAGGACATCCAGCAGCGCGCCGCTATGGTCCTGCAGAACGTCCACTATGTCATCGAGTGTCACTTCACCATGACCGACAAGGCAGCCCCCGGCGACAACCCCGGAAAATTCCAGGATATCCTTCGCCGCCGTTTGAGCAAAGGCCAGTGCTATCATCAGCCCTGCTTTGGCTGCCGCGAGTTCCCTGCCAACTTCCGGGAGTGGCCCGGCGGCGACATTCCTGCACTGGAAGAAGCCACGCAGGACCTCGGATTCATGCTGTATGATCTGGATTATTCTGACCCGGCCAACATCCGCTCGCAGTTCTTCCGGGCAAAGCTGGTCAACGGGGTCATGGATTGCCGGGATGTGGAGGTGTTCACATGATCTTACAGGCATTGACTGCTTATTATGAGCAGCTGCTCCGCACCGGACAGATCTCAGCCCCCGGCTGGGAGAATCAGTTCAAGGTCAGCTACTGGCTCCGCATCAACGCGGAAGGCCAGCTCATCGACCTCGTGGACTGCCGCCAGATGGTTCCGCGCGGTAAAAAAGAAGTGCTCGCCCCGCGGGAAATGGCAGTTCCTGCCCATGTCAAACGAGCTTCCGGCATTGCTGCAAATTTTCTGTGCGACAATTCCACCTATCTGCTGGGTGCAGACGAAAAAGGCAAGCCGGAGCGCTCCATCCAGTGCTTCGAAGCCTGTGCAAAGCTGCACCATGCCATTCTGGATGGGGTTGATTCCCCTGCGGCCAGAGCGGTCCTTGCGTTTTTTGACCATTGGAAGCCCGAAGAGGCATCGGCCCACCCGTTACTGGCTGACCGCTGGAAGGACATCACCGGAAACGCCAACCTTCTGTTCGACTATGAAGGGCCGGAGGGCAGCATCCTGTCCACTGAAGATGAAGCGATCCGAGCGGCATGGCAGCAGCACTACAGCAGCGCTTCGCCCGACACTCCGCTGGTCCAGTGTCTCGTGACCGGCCAGCAGGCCCCAGCCGCCCGGCTGCATCCTTCCATCAAGGGTGTTCCCGGCGCACAGAGCTCCGGAGCCGCGCTCGTTTCCTTCAACGCCCCAGCATTTTGTTCCTATGGGCACGAGCAGGGCGAGAATGCCCCTGTCAGCGAATATGCCGCCTTTGCTTACACCACTGCATTGAACACGCTGCTTGCCGACCGGGATCATTGCCGTATCCTCGGCGATACCGCTGTGGTCTGCTGGGCCGAAAACGCGTCCCCCAGCTATTCCTCCCTCGGCATGATGGCCATGTTCGGCATCCCGGAAAACCATGGTCTTACCGAAGACGACCTGAGCAAAGCGCTGGACAGCCTTGCCAAAGGGCAACCCTGCAGCTGGATGGGCGAAGATCTGCAGTCCGGCCAGCACTTTTATGTGCTGGGGCTCTCACCCAACGCGGCACGTATTTCGGTACGTTTTTTCTACCGCGATACGATGGGCAAATTTGCCGCACACTTGCAGCAGCATGCGAAAGCACTGGAGATCGACCGTCCTCCTTACGACCAGGAACCACTTATCTCCATTTCAAAAATCGTCCGCGAAACATTAAACTTCAAAGAGCGCAATCCCAAACCATCCCCCCAGCTTTCTGGTGCGCTTCTGCGAGCCGCCCTTACAGGAGCCCCTTATCCTTCCACCCTCCTTCACAGCATTGCTTCCAGAATCCACGCTGACCAGAAAGTCACCCCAAATCGTGCCGCCATTCTGAAAGCGTATTATCTGAGGAACGCATCCACTCTTTCAAATCACAAGGAGATTTTGGACATGAAGTTAAACGATGATTCGAATTACTGCCCTTACGTACTCGGCCGCCTGTTTGCCACGTTAGAGCATATTCAAAGTGACGCCAATTCCGAAATCAACACAACGATTCGGGACCGTTACTTTAATGCCGCCTGCGAAACCCCCGAAGTTGTTTTTCCCACGTTGATCAATCTCGCACAAAAGCATCTGAAGAAGCTGACACCTGCACAACAAATCAATTACAATAAGCTTCTGACGCACCTTTTCTCCAAAATCGATGAAACCTTACCTGCACACACCACACTTCCCGAACAGGGCGCTTTCCAAATCGGCTACTATCATCAGATGCGAAAGTTTTACACCAAAAAGGATAAGGAGGACTAATTATGTCTGAACCCATCAAAAATCGTTACGACTTTGTTGTTCTATTCGACGTTGAGAACGGAAATCCGAACGGCGATCCCGATGCAGATAACATGCCTCGCATGGACCCCGAAACGGGTTACGGCATCGTGACCGACGTCTGCTTGAAGAGAAAGATTCGGAACTACGTCCAGACCGTAAAAGAAGATGCGCCCGGTTATCGGATTTATGTGAAGGACAGTGTTACGCTGAATCGAAGCGACCTGACCGCTGGCGATGAACTCGGCATCCACGATGATTTGGTTTCCATCCAAAAGGCCAGCACCAAAGAAGCCAAAGCAGTTGCTTCCAAGCTCAAATCTAAAGACCCGGATATCGACATCAAAATCCGCAACTTCATGTGTTCCGACTTTTATGATATCCGCACCTTTGGCGCTGTTATGACCACCTTTGTGAAGGGCGCACTCAACTGCGGCCAGGTTCGTGGTCCAGTTCAGTTCGGCTTTGCACATTCCATCGACCCCATTGAGCCCCGCAACATCACGCTTACTCGTGTGGCAATCACAAAAGAATCAGATGCGGAAAACAAAGATACCGAGTTCGGCCATAAGCACATCGTCCCCTATGCCCTCTACCGTGCAGAAGGTTATGTTTCCGCCAATCTCGCCCGCAAGACCACAGGCTTTTCGGAAGATGACCTGCAGCTGCTGTGGGAGGCCATTCTGAACATGTTCGAGAACGATCACAGCGCTGCGCGCGGTAAAATGGCCGTGCGGGAGCTCATCGTCTTCAAGCATTCTTCGGAGCTTGGCAACGCCCCCGCTTACAAGCTGTTCGATGCCGTGACCATCCAGCGCAAAGACCCCACCACCCCGGCGCGCAGCTATCGTGATTACACTGTCACCGTATCCGACGCCCTTCCGGAAGGAGTCACCTGCGAGAGGATGTCCTGATGTCCACCCCGGACGATTACCTGTTGATGTCCGGCATCCAGCATTTTTGCTTCTGCCGCCGTCAGTGGGCGCTCATCCACCTCGAACAGCAATGGTCTGAGAACCTTCGCACTGCGGAAGGGCGGCTGGAACATACCCGCTGCCATGACACCGCGCAGACCGAACGGCGGGGCGATCTGCTCATCACACGGGGGATGAAGGTCGTCAGCCACCGGCTGCGGCTCAGCGGAGACTGCGACGTTGTGGAATTCCGGGCGGACCCGGAGGGCATCCCGCTGCAGCACACCGAAGGCCGCTGGCGGCCCATGCCGGTGGAGTACAAACATGGCCGCGCCAAGGAGAACGACGCCGACCGGCTGCAGCTCTGCGCACAGGCCATGGCTCTGGAAGAGATGCTGGCCTGTGATATCCCGCAGGCCGCGCTCTTCTATGAGGAAACGCGGCGGCGGGAACTCGTCCCGCTGACGGACGCGCTGCGCCAAAAAACGCAGGCCATGGCCGACGAGATGAACCAGTATTTCGCCCGCGGCTACACTCCAAAAGTCAAGCCGGGAACCTTCTGCAACGCCTGCTCCCTCAAAGAGCTTTGCCTGCCCGCACTGTACAAACGCGCCGACCCCAGGGCCTACCTGAAAGCCTATCTGGACGAAGTGCAAGCGGAGGACACACCATGAGACAGCTTTTGACCCAGCTTTACGTCACTTCGGAAGACGCCTATCTTTCGCTCGACGGCGAAAATGTCGTGGTCAGCCGCCAGAAGACCGAGATCGGGCGGGTCCCGCTCCACACGCTGGAAGGGATCGTCTGCTTCAGCCGCTCCGGTGCAAGCCCGGCACTCATGGGCAAATGCGCAGCCAAGGGCATCGACCTCTGCTTTTTCAGCCCCTACGGCCAGTTTTTGGCGCGCACCGTCGGCGAAGAGCGCGGCAACGTCCTGCTGCGGCAGACCCAGTACCGCATCTCCGACAGCGAAGCGCTGAGCTGCCACTATGCGCGGTACTTCATCCTTGGCAAAGTTTACAACGCCCGCTGGGTACTGGAACGCGCCACCCGCGACCACCCGCAGCGCGTACCCGTAGAGGAACTCAAACGCACGAGTGCCCAGCTTGCGGCGGCGCTCCCGCTCATTGAGCAGTGTGACGATCTCGACCAGCTGCGCGGTCTGGAAGGGGAAGCAGCGCAGCGCTACTTTGACTGCTTCGACTCCCTCATTTTACAGCAGCATGAAGCGTTTCCGTTCGTGTCCCGAAACCGTCGGCCACCGCTGGACAATGTGAACGCGCTGCTCTCCTTCGCCTATTCTCTGCTGGCTCGCGACTGCGCTTCCGCACTGAGCAGCGTCGGGCTGGACCCGTATGTCGGCTTCCTGCACCGCGCCCGTCCCGGACGCCGCAGTCTGGCGCTGGACCTTATGGAAGAGCTTCGCGCCGTTTCCGCAGACCGGTTCGTGCTGTCCTGCATCAACCAGAAACTGCTGACAGCGAAGCACTTCCAGAAACAGGAGAATGGTGCTGTCCTCCTGACCGACGATGGCCGCCGCGCGTTTCTCAAAGCCTGGCAGACCAAAAAGCAGGAGCAGATCACCCATCCCTTCCTGAAAGAGAAACTGCCCTGGGAACTGGTGCCTTACGTGCAGGCGCTCCTTCTGGCGCGGACTCTGCGCGGTGATCTGGAACTGTATCCGCCGTTCTTCTGGAAGTGAGGTTCGTCTATGCTGGTCCTGATCACCTATGATGTCAACACCGAGACCGCTGCTGGGCGCAAACGCCTGCGCAAAGTCGCCAAAAAGTGCGTGGACCACGGGCAGCGGGTGCAGAATTCTGTCTTCGAGTGCCTGCTGGACGCCGCGCAGTTTGCTGTTCTGAAGTCCGAGCTTGCCGCCCTCATCGACCCCGATCTGGACAGTCTGCGATTTTATCAACTGGGCAACAACTATAAGACCAAGGTCGAGCACATCGGGGTGCATCCCCTGTTTGAATCCGGAGACGTGCTGATCTTCTAGCCTGTTCCCTCGGTGCGAATGGAAAGCGCTCACCCTTTTTCCGTCTCCTTCGCACCATGTTTTTAAGCCGTTCTGTGCAGATTGCGGCTCTTTTTTCGGATGTTTTTGGACAAGCTCTTCCAAATCTGTGCAGATCGTTTTACAATGAAACAAAAGCGGAGATGTTTTTCTCCGTTTTTGCTGTCGCCCTCCTCGCGGAGGGCGTGGATAGAAATTGAAAGTACGTCTGAATGAACGTGTTGTCGTCCGTCGCCCTCCTCGCGGAGGGCGTGGATAGAAATAAACTCGCAGATCACATTCCACGCATTTTGAATGTCGCCCTCCTCGCGGAGGGCGTGGATAGAAATCTGATGAATGGTGATGTGTTTGCGGCGGTGCAGGTCGCCCTCCTCGCGGAGGGCGTGGATAGAAATGCCAGATCTCCGATACCCGCGATCTTGCCGGTAAACGTCGCCCTCCTCGCGGAGGGCGTGGATAGAAATCGCAATGCACCATACCGTGTGGGAAATGCAGGAAGTCGCCCTCCTCGCGGAGGGCGTGGATAGAAATAAGTCGAAGCACATCGGCATGGTACAGCGTCAGCGTCGCCCTCCTCGCGGAGGGCGTGGATAGAAATCTCTTCCCGCTCTCGATCAGGGCGATGGAGTTTTGGTCGCCCTCCTCGCGGAGGGCGTGGATAGAAATTTTTTGCCCTCCAGAACGTAGTCTTGGATGATGTGTCGCCCTCCTCGCGGAGGGCGTGGATAGAAATATCGGGAGCATACAGGCGGAGCCTCTCCTAGGTGGGTCGCCCTCCTCGCGGAGGGCGTGGATAGAAATTCTGAGCTGCAAACCGGTCGCGGAGAGATAAAGAGTCGCCCTCCTCGCGGAGGGCGTGGATAGAAATAGCAAACTGTTTCAGCCTCTCGTGAAAAGCTGTGTGTCGCCCTCCTCGCGGAGGGCGTGGATAGAAATAGGCTGGACGCTCAGCATGACTGCTCTCATCACTGTCGCCCTCCTCGCGGAGGGCGTGGATAGAAATTTCCCACGGGACTCTTCGGGTTTCTCTGGTAAGCGTCGCCCTCCTCGCGGAGGGCGTGGATAGAAATGCTTTTATTATGAAGTTGAAGATTTGAAAAAAAGTCGCCCTCCTCGCGGAGGGCGTGGATAGAAATAGTATTATCAGGAAGGGAGATAACACATGACTGTTGTCGCCCTCCTCGCGGAGGGCGTGGATAGAAATAGCAACGCCGCCTGCTATTTCCCCGTCTCCCACGAGTCGCCCTCCTCGCGGAGGGCGTGGATAGAAATGGGTGGTCCAGGACACTCCATCCAGCCTCGATGCGTCGCCCTCCTCGCGGAGGGCGTGGATAGAAATTCGTCATCGTCATGCTTGAGCTTGAGGATGACGCGTCGCCCTCCTCGCGGAGGGCGTGGATAGAAATGAAGCTCTGACCAAACCGTAAAGGCGTGTCCAAACGTCGCCCTCCTCGCGGAGGGCGTGGATAGAAATTCTCGCCCGGATGTCGGCCCGCTGCGGGAATATGGTCGCCCTCCTCGCGGAGGGCGTGGATAGAAATAAAAGTCTGCTGGATGAACTTGCGGGCCTGCTCAGTCGCCCTCCTCGCGGAGGGCGTGGATAGAAATAGCTTGTATGCGGGCAAGCTGCTGTTCTTCATCGGTCGCCCTCCTCGCGGAGGGCGTGGATAGAAATAACCGGGCAAGCACGGCATTTTTGCCGGTGTCAAGTCGCCCTCCTCGCGGAGGGCGTGGATAGAAATTTGATAAAGCCGATGATCGTAGCACTAATGCCGCGTCGCCCTCCTCGCGGAGGGCGTGGATAGAAATTTGCTGTCGGTCTCGCCCTCCATAGCGACGAGGTAGGTCGCCCTCCTCGCGGAGGGCGTGGATAGAAATATTATTTCGGCAACGTCGCTACTGACCTTGTCGGCGTCGCCCTCCTCGCGGAGGGCGTGGATAGAAATTTTTTGGCGGTCTTGCATCCGGCGCAAAGTGGAAGTCGCCCTCCTCGCGGAGGGCGTGGATAGAAATTTCTTTGCGTCCTTGATGGCGTTCAGGGTGGATTGTCGCCCTCCTCGCGGAGGGCGTGGATAGAAATGCCCTCTTGCTCTGCCTGCTTGAACTCTGAACACGTCGCCCTCCTCGCGGAGGGCGTGGATAGAAATCACCTTATCCACGGGCTTTTCCACGACAGGAGCCGTCGCCCTCCTCGCGGAGGGCGTGGATAGAAATAGCTTGCAAAGCATCCATCATATAAACAACATCTCGTCGCCCTCCTCGCGGAGGGCGTGGATAGAAATATACATCCGCATATAAAGAGCCACCTACACAGCATGTCGCCCTCCTCGCGGAGGGCGTGGATAGAAATTTACCAGATGCCTTTTTCTGGCGGAGGCTGAGAAGTCGCCCTCCTCGCGGAGGGCGTGGATAGAAATATGGATGAGTAGCTATATTCCATATCGGCTGCTCTATGTCGCCCTCCTCGCGGAGGGCGTGGATAGAAATATCAGCTCCCGGTAGTTGTCAGCGGATTGCAGTTCGTCGCCCTCCTCGCGGAGGGCGTGGATAGAAATAGCCGGTAGCCTATCGCCGTCCGACTGTAATGTGGTCGCCCTCCTCGCGGAGGGCGTGGATAGAAATAGGATGATCGTTTCGAGGTGGAAGTGGTCGGCTGGTCGCCCTCCTCGCGGAGGGCGTGGATAGAAATGCAATGCCGCGCCGCCCATATACAGCCGGGTCTCGCGTCGCCCTCCTCGCGGAGGGCGTGGATAGAAATGCCACCATGCCCCTGCGCAAGAACGTCCCGACCCCGTCGCCCTCCTCGCGGAGGGCGTGGATAGAAATATCGTGGATAAGGCTCACTTCTGCGGCCCCAAGGTCGCCCTCCTCGCGGAGGGTGTGGATAGAAATCGCATCGCTGGACAACAACGGTCAGAGCGTGGACGGTCGCCCTCCTTGCGGAGGGCGTGGATAGAAATGTGAACTCCTGTCCTGTGCAGTCATAGGGGCTGTTGGTCGCCCTCCTTGCGGAGGGCGTGGATAGAAATTGCACGCCCTGCTCGGCCAGTACGTTGACGGGCTGTCGCCCTCCTTGCGGAGGGCGTGGATAGAAATGGCCTCCCCGGGGAGATTCGAAGAATCAGGCTCATGTCGCCCTCCTTGCGGAGGGCGTGGATAGAAATACAAATTGCCGTTGCAACGATGAATTTTGAAAAACGGTCGCCCTCCTCACGGAGGGCGTGGATAGAAATCCGGTTAGCTTTGATAAAAATGCACCTGTAAGAATGTCGCCCTCCTCACGGAGGGCGTGGATAGAAATAATGTATCGCGGGGCGGGCTGAACTGGTGACAGCCGTCGCCCTCCTCGCGGAGGGCGTGGATAGAAATTGTTTGGCTTCGCTCATCGCATACGGCGGTGGGAGTCGCCCTCCTCGCGGAGGGCGTGGATAGAAATACTTGAACTGCTTGTCGGTGCTTTCCGCATGTTCGTCGCCCTCCTCGCGGAGGGCGTGGATAGAAATACGCCGAGGTCTACGATCTGGCTGAACACCCCCGCGTCGCCCTCCTCACGGAGGGCGTGGATAGAAATGTCGATGTGATGGCCTACGCCATGGCCCACTCCAAGTCGCCCTCCTCGCGGAGGGCGTGGATAGAAATTTGCCCACGCCGCCTGTGTCCGTCACCCGGCGGTCGCCCTCCTCACGGAGGGCGTGGATAGAAAGAGCTTAATGGTTCCGGTGGTCGTGCCGTTGCCATGTCGCCCTCCTCGCGGAGGGCGTGGATAGAAATTCCTTGCCCCAGCTAACAGCGTATTCTGCCCTGCATCCCAGCATCGTCAACCTTTCCCCCATTGGCCTCATTGTGCGCGGTGCAAAACAAAAGCAAAAGGCGGCATGACCCGTTGTATGGGCCACACCGCCTTTTGCTTCAGGGCTCGTTTGCCTGCAGCACACAGGCACAATACCCCGGTTCGGGCTGATAGCAGTGGATGGTCAGGTATTTGTCCACCTCCGGGCTGTAATCGTGGAGGGTATGCTTCGTACCGTTCAGCGCCACATCTGCATAGGACACCAGCCACTTTTTGTCCCCATTGGGGAACACCTTGTAAAACGAGCGATTCAGCATTTCCTCCACCGGCACACCCTCGATATTGGCCATTTCCGCATTGCAATAGCGGAAGATGAAATCCACGCCGTGTCCATCTTCATTGAAGACCAGCTCGATGACACAGAACGCCAGCGGCATATCGTCCAGCAGGCTGCATTTTTCCAGCAGGCTCATGCTCATGGGGCGAGGCTTCGTGTCGGACAGCCCGATCTCCATGCGCAGGCGGCGGTGGCTGCTCAGGCCGCGCTTGCGTCCCTGAAACGTGCGGCCGTCCGACATGGTATAAACGCCATCGTTGCCGATGTTTACGATCTGGCTGCGGTTCACTGCGATTCCCTTGCTGATGTTCAGGAACTGATCTTCCGGCAGAACAGACAGGACGCCGTGCATCGGCGCATACAGCGCGGCTTCCCCGCCGTCCATGCGGTGAAGGACCGTTTTCCGGTCGCTGCGGTAAAGATATAAAATGTTTTCCGGGCATAGATCGTGTTTTTGCATCCATTTATTCAGGTCGCTCATTGCAGTGCTCCTTTGTCAGTTGATAACTTTAGTATAACATACTGCCGTGCGGCCGACAAGGAGGATTCGTGAAAAAGCGCAATTCAATGGAGCTTTCAACAATAATCCGGGATATTTTTTGTTGAAAACCATGTTTTTGCGTGTCTCGCATAGAAACTATTGACTTTCCAGCATTCTTTTCGTATGATGAACGCAGAACACCGAATGGTTTTCCCCATAAAGCGCATACGCATAAAGCATAAAGCAAAAGACATAACAGGAGGTCTCATGTTATGAAAATGACCCGCCGTGATTTTTTGAACGTTTCTACTGCGGCTGCGGTGGTTTGCGCAGCTACACTTTTGCCCGTAGAGAAAGCCGCAGCCGCACAGCAGACGATGGCGGCGCAGGAACTTCTGGAACAGGCGTATCTGTACGCCTTTCCACTGGTTCTGATGGATGCGACCCGAAAGGTTTCAACCAACACAGAAACACCGAACGATACCCGTGCGCCGATCAACCAGTTCATCCATGCGAAAAAGCTGGCAGACGCCGCATCTCGCGCAGTCGTCACGCCGAATGTGGATACCATCTATACGCAGGCATTTCTCGATGTCAGCGCAGAACCGATGCTTTACGGTGTACCGCAGACGGACCGATTTTTCAATGTACAGGTGCTGGATGCGTGGACAAATACCGTTGCAGTGCTGGAAGCACCGGGCCTTTACGCGATCACCCGCTCGGACTGGCAGGGCAAACTGCCGGAAGGGGTGCAGCGGATCAATGTGCCGACCAATATGGTCTGGACCATTGCCCGCATCGTGCTCTCCGGGCAGGAAGATCTGCCCAACGTCCGGGCCATTCAGGATAGGATGCAGTTGATGCCGCTGTCGGCATACCAGATGGACAGTTGGACTGCCCCTGCCGGAAAATACGACCCGGCCTATAATTTTGTGCCGGTGCAGCATGTCCTCGCAATGTGTGCAGAGGATTTCTTTACCACTGCCAACCACCTGATGGAAGCAAATCCACCTTCAGAAGCGGATGCACCGATGCTTCAGAAGCTCGCTGCGCTCCATGTCGGCCCCAACGAGACCTTTGAGAAAAAGGCTCTTGGTTTCGCCGGAACACTGCGGTGGAAGCTTATGCTGCTTCAGCTGAAGGACAAGCTGAAAACTGAAGCAGAGAACTACGCGCAGCAAATGGGTCAGTGGATTTATTACGGTGACCCGATCGGAGATTTTGGCACCGCATACACCTACCGTGCAATGGTGGCTCTGATGGGACTTGGTGCCAACACGACCGACATTGCCATCTATCCCAAGACAGATGTAGACCATACCGGTGCAGTCTTGACCGGTAAAAAGACCTACACACTGCATTTCGATTCGTTCCCTCCGACATTAGAGAAGGGGTTTTGGTCCGTGACCGCCTATGGCGAGGACGATTTTCTCATCGACAATCCCATCGATCGCTACTGCATCAATGACCGGTCTGTCCTGAATCGAAATGCAGACGGTTCTGTGGATGTCACACTTTCCCATGCGATGCCGGAAAACACGGAGAACTGGCTTCCCATCGGAGAGACTGAATTTCATCTCTTCCTGCGCATCTATAAGCCCGACTGGAATGCCCTGCGCGGCTGGCAGCCGCCCACGGTCTGTGTAAAATAAACCCAGATATAAAGGAGGCA
>OGDF01003405.1_pt1 | contig 19564 bp, 20 predicted proteins | sample 1570141 | NCBI WGS metagenome assembly OGDF01 (sample SAMEA4370581, study PRJEB24528) | human gut metagenome | reverse complement strand
ATGTATGTCGGGCAGTGTCCTGGGCGATCAGAAAGATACCGTCCGACTGACCGGCCAAGCCCAGCTCCTTTGTCTCTGTCATTGTATCACTTCTGTCAACACCCATACAGAGGATTGCCTTTACATACTGGTTTCTTCTGTAATTTTTTCCTTTATAGGTCAACTGATCCTGGGCTAAGATAGGCACCAGATTCAGATCTCTTGGATCTGCTGTCAATTCTTCTTTTTGCCCCGGAGCAATTCCTATTTCTTCTTCAGCAGCTGTCTGAGACTCTGCTTCAGCTTTCTGTCTTTCTTCATTGCGTGCCTGAATGATCAGTTCTGTTGCCTGCCGGTTTTTGTACATAGTCACGCCGCCCCAGATCCCCAGGGTCAGTGAAACAAGTCCTATACCGATCAAAGCGCTGTATATCTTCTTTTTCATATCAATCAGCCTGATTTCCTGTGTAACTGTTACTTATCAGTTGTCTGTGCTGCTTCGGCTTTTTCATACGGACTGTAGGCACCGTATTTATCATACTTACCATATCGGCCATACTTACCGTATTTACCATATTTTCCGTATCTGCCATAATAACCATTCTGGCTAAGGTCAACTTTGTTTAACACAACGCCCAGAACACGGCAGCCGGTCTTGTCCAACTGGCTCTTTACCTTCTGTTCCAGACGGTAGCTTACTGCACCCTGTTCAACAACGATGATCGCACCGTCACAGTTGCTGGCTACGATAGCACCATCGATCAGGTTTGCCATAGGCGGTGTATCGATGATCACATAGTCGTAATCTTTCAAAGACTGGATCAGATCATGGAACAGATCTTCTTCCAGAAGCTCTGCCGGGTTTGGTGAATATGGTCCGGCAAAAATAACGCTGAAACCTTCATAATTTGTTTCGTAAATAATGTCTTCTCTGTTTTTCTGACCACTGAGGTACTGGGAAAGACCGTTTACCTCACCTTTCAGCTGATAACGGGATACCAGAACAGATTTACGGATATCTGCATCAATGAAGATCACCTTTTTACCGATCTGTGCAAATGATGCTGCTACAGAAAAGGCAATATCACTTTTTCCTTCATCTGGAAGTGCGCTGGTAAACATAATGGTGCGGATGTTGCTTCCGCAGAACTGGATATTGGTACGCAGGGTCTTAAGAGATTCTCTATAGTTATAATCATCTTTTATTTCGCGTTTTAAAGAAATTACTTTGTTATTCATTTACGATCTCCCTGCTTTCCTTTTTTCTTATCGTTTTTGTTATGCATATGAGAACGGCTGAGTGTCTGCTCATTCTTATTCTCTTCTGCTTCGCCTTCACGAAGTGGTACAGATGCAAGAACAGTCAGGCCCATATATTTCTCTACATCTTCTTCTGTCTGAATAGTATCATTTAACAGCTCTTCTACAACTGTCAGACCACATACCAGAACAATTCCTAACAGAGCTCCGATCATGGCATTCTTGCCATTGCTTGGGCTTGCCTTTTTATCAGATACAGTACCTTCCTCAATTACTTTAGGAGGAACCATTTCCATAATGTCTCCGATATACTCGGAAGAAGTCATTGCAACGGAGTCTGCAATATCCTTTGCCATCACCGGATCCGGATCCTGAGCAGTGATAGAAAGAATTCGGGTATCATTTGGGTTATTAATGGTAATCTTGCTGACCATATTTTCGTAACTGATATCCAGTTTCAGTTTATCAATGACTTCTGAAATAACCGGACGGCTGGTTACGATGATCTTGTAGTCCTGAGTCAGCTGGCTTCCGATCTGCAGGTCAGCTAAAGATGTCAGTGTAGTTTCTTTTGAAAGAATATATACCATTGAAGTCGAGGTATACTGCGGGGTAATAGCAAACTTGCTGAACAGACCGAAGGCGCCCCCCATGATCACGCCTGCGCCAACGATCCAGAGAATTCTCTTCTTTAACGCGCGGAACAGCTGGAGAAGATCGATCTCTACTTCGTCATCATTCATGTTGATTGTCTTGTTATCCATACGTACTTTTTCCTTTTCTTCCTATTATTATATAGTTTCTTTTTTTATGACGCGCAACGCGTTCTGGTAAGTAATGCACCAGATCTGTTGTGCATCAATATGACCGTCAAGCCATTTGAGTGCCTCTGTGATCTGAGGCGGTCTGTAATCTGACCTGTGCATGTCTGTCCCCAGGAAATGGATCACTCCTGATTTTACCTGTTCCCTGCACCACCGTACCTCCGGTGAGAACCAGTGTCCCTGGATACTGTCGTAATTCATCTGAAGTTTACATCCAATATCAAGGAGCTCTGAAGTTCCTTTTTTTCGCAGGCAACCGTAACGCTCCATATGAGCAAGAATAGGCGTGTACCCGTTAGAGACCAGTTTGCGGATCCCCTGAAAAAGAATTTCATAAGAAACAGAAGGCATAAATTCTACCAGAACATATTGGCTGTCTGCCATGGTATATGCCTTCCCCTCATTCAGGCGCTGTGCAAGCTCATCGTGATAAAATGTTTCCTGGCCCGGAAAGATCCTGAACTTAGGATAGGTTTTCCGAATTTCCTGCTGAAGAAGCTTTGCTGAGTCATTTAATCCTTTCAGCACATGGCGTCTGGAATAGTGAGGTGTAGCGATCACACCTACAATCCCCTGGTCGGCCGCCCGTTTCAGCATTTCAACGGATTCTTCCATTGTCCTTGATCCATCATCCACACCCGGTATCACATGTGCATGAACATCTATTATTCGCTGCCGAACTTTCATTTTTATTAGTACCTTTCTTCCGGAATATTCTCAATGGGTTTTAATGCAGAAATAAGAAGTGTCAATTTTTAAGAATACTCCCCCCCCCCAGCTAAATACTATATAGTTTCCGCTTCGGCACGCCGGGACTGCCTAAAAGGGGATTTTTTCTATGAATGATTTTACATCATATTCTTTATAAAAGAAAGGTCATTTTTGTTTTTTTATGAATAATAAGGCCAAAGTTATTGTTTGTAACCTTTGCCTTAGTGAATTACTTCCTATTATATAGTGTTACACTGCGTTATTTCAGTTACAAAGCCAATTGATTTGCCAGGATCACACTGGCTGCCAGGCTGACAAATGCTGCTAAAAGTCCGCCTGCAAGTGTATAACGGGTACGGCTGATGCCTGCAGAACCGAAATAGACACTCATACAGTAAAGCACGGTTTCCGTACTTCCCATAAGAATAGATGCCATAAGCCCCACCTGGGAGTCGGGACCATAATTTTTAAACAGATCCAGCACCAGGCCTACTGCGGCAGAGTTGGAAACGAGACGTATAAAAGCAATGGGGATAATGGGGCCGGGGAGACCGATGGAAGTAGCCGGAACTTCTAAAATATGGGTTAAAAATTCTAAAAATCCCGATGCACGAAGGACGCCTACCGCTGTCATTAATCCAACTAATGAAGGAAGGACCTGGACAACGGTCTGCATCCCCTCTTTTGCGCCATATAAAAAATCATCAAATACCGGTCTTTTTCCAAGTATGGCGAAACCAACAATATAAAAAATGATCAGTGGAACCATAAAATCTGATAAAAATAAGAGAAAGCCCATAAAAAATGCCTGCCCCCACGCATGTTTTGTTTTTACAACATACGTAGGAACAGGCTTAATTATGTAACAAATATATCCCCCGCGCAAGCGCAGGGGATATAAGTAGGAAGTATGCATTTTGCGAATATACGATCCAGATTATGCCTCAGTAAATAATGGAGTGGAGTAATATCTGTCGCCGCTGTCCGGAAGAAGAGCTACAATGGTCTTTCCTTCGTTTTCAGGACGTTTTGCAAGCTGGATCGCTGCGTATAATGCTGCACCGGAAGAAATACCGGTTAAGATACCTTCTGTCTTTGCAAGAAGTTTGGATGCTTCAAACGGATGCTCGTTGTCGATGGGCATTACTTCGTCATAAACCTTGGTGTCTAATACTTTTGGAACGAAGCCGGCGCCAATTCCCTGGATCTTGTGGGCACCGCCGTGTCCTTCAGACAGTACAGGAGAAGTTGCAGGCTCTACTGCTACTACCTTTACATTTGGGTTCTGCTCTTTTAAGTATGTGCCAACGCCGGTAATGGTACCGCCGGTACCTACGCCAGCTACGAAGAAGTCTACCTGACCCTCTGCATCTCTCCAGATTTCAGGACCTGTGGTCTCTTTGTGGATCTTCGGGTTTACAGGGTTTACAAACTGGCCTGGGATAAAGCTGTCCGGGATTTCTTTTGCCAGCTCATCTGCTTTTGCGATAGCTCCGCTCATTCCCTTATCACCAGGTGTGAGAACGATTTCAGCTCCATAGGCCTTTAAGATGTTGCGGCGCTCTACGCTCATGGTCTCAGGCATGGTCAGGATCACACGGTAGCCCTTGGATGCTGCTACAGATGCAAGTCCGATACCTGTATTTCCGGAAGTTGGTTCAATGATAACAGAACCTGGCTTTAAAACACCTCTTGCTTCTGCATCTTCGATCATCGCTTTTCCTACACGGTCTTTTACACTTCCTGCCGGGTTAAAGTATTCCAGCTTCAGTAAAATCCTTGCCTTTAATCCTTCTTTTTTCTCCAGATTTACCGGTTCTAAAAGTGGTGTGTTTCCTACTAATCCTGCTGCTCCCTTAACGATTCCTGCCATAATAAGCTCCTTTCCATGCATTGTATGATACCAGATCCTTCACCTTTTGATCCTGGTCCCATATGCCTATCTGTTTACTGGGTTTTGATTTATGGGTATTATAAAACCTATAAACCCACTTGTCAATAGGTTTATGGGGTTTTTATATTGCTGACCATAGCTCCGCTGGCATCCATATAATACCAGGTATCTCCCACCTGTACCCAGCCGGTCTGTTTTACATAATCTTTCATGTAATACCATTTTCCGCCGATCTTCTTCCAACTGTTTGCAGGTATCTTTTCACTGTAATCGGTAAATGAAAGTTCAATGGTCACATGATCATTGATCCCGTCTACATTTCCTTCCTGTGTACACTGCCAGATGGTACGGTTTGGATAGCTGTTAATGGTGCCATAGCGGGCGTACCAGATATCGTATGGGATTTCTGCTGTATTTAAGTGATTAGTGAGCCAGTCATTATTTGCATATACGATGGGACAGTAACCTGCATCTGCGATCACTTTACAGAAGGCATTGACATTTTCCGTGATCTGGGCGGTACTTAAGCCCTGTTCCAGCAGGTAATTGGACTCCACATCATAGGCAACCGGATATGACACCGGAAAATCCTTGATAACCTGGAGCACATATTCTGCTTCGTCTGCTGCTGTCTGTGCATCCAATGCCTGTGTATAGAAGAAAACACCTGTTTTTATACCATGAGCTGCTGCTTCCGTTATATTCCGGTCAAAATACGGATCTTTATCCTTATAATAACCAATACGGATCATGGCAAAACCGACGCCATCTGCAGCTACTTTTCCCCAGTCAATGCCATTTTCCCGGTTTGCACGGTTCTGATATTTTGTCACGGTGATACCTTTTGCCACTGCCCCTTCAATGGGAGTGCCGGAAGCATCTACATAACTGCCATTTTCAAAGTCCCATGCTTTTGCCTGGGCTGCCATAGGAAAAGCCAGCGAAACTGCAAGCATAGCTGCCGCTAATTTTAAAGATCTCTTATATTTTATATGCCAGATCTTATTCCCGTTCTGTCTCATTTATTATTTTCTTCCTTTCTCTGCTTTGCATTTTTAAGTTTTACTCTCATTCTTTGATTATAACATTATCCCATTATAAAAATATTAACTTTTGTCGAAGAAAGTCTAAAAGTTCTCCTACCATTCTTCTAAACAGTCAGCTATAATAAATACAGTTATACAACACGGGGGATTTTTTATGTCTAAAGTTTGGGAATTTTTTGAAAATATGAATGAGGCTGTTTATGCCTCTGATGTGGATACATACGAACTGCTCTATTTGAATAAAGCTGCCAGAGATCTGTTTCAGTTTAAGGATGAGTCTGAGTATAAAGGAAAAAACTGCTATGAGATCCTGCAACAATGTTCTTCCCCCTGTGCCATGTGTACCAACAACCGCTTAAAACCCGGTGTGTTTTATGAATGGTCCCGTTTTAACCCGCTGGTGCGCCGTTCTTATCTGCTGAAAGATACCATGGTAATTGACGATGGACGCAGAGTCCGTATTGAAATGGCAATTGACCTGGATATTCATGAACTGGCTAAACGTTCTTTTTCTGAATTTACAGACAATGAAGCACTGATCAATGAGGGACTTCGCTGTGCACTGGCAGAAGAAACACCGGAACAGTCTATTGATACATTATTACAGTATCTGGGGCAGATGTTCCAAAGTGACCGTGTTTATATTTTTGAGAAAAATAAACATGGCAATTTTGACAATACTTATGAATGGTGTGCTTCTAAGGTTTCCCCTCAGAAAAATATTTTACGCAATATCCCGCCGGAAACCATGGGTACCTGGATTCCTACCTTCCAGAAAGGTGAAAGTATTATCATCCGGAATGTGAATGAGATCGTATCTTATGACCCCACTGTATATGAAACACTGATACCGCAAAACATTGCGCGCCTTATTGTCAGCCCTATTTGCCGTGACCGGGAAGTAATCGGTTTCTATGGTATTGACAATCCGCCACTTGACCGTATGGATCATATTGCTTTTATGCTCCAGCTCCTTGGACATTTTATCAATTCCATGCTGCGGCGCAGAGACCTGGTTGGGAAACTGGAAACATTAAGCTACCATGACCAGCTTACCGGTGCGAAAAACCGTCATGCCATGAACGAAAAGCTGGCTTCTCTTGCAAACGGTGGAAGTCTTGGCATTATTTACAGTGATGTAATGGGCTTAAAGCAGATCAACGATGATTTTGGACACCAGGCGGGTGATGAGGCGTTGATCTATGCCTGTGAAAATTTAAAGGCTCATTTTCCGGATAAATGTGTTTACCGTATTGGCGGTGATGAATTTCTGGTACTGATACCGGGTATTACAGAAAATCTTTTTCAGTCTATGATCCGTTCTATGTTAGTTGACATGGCTAAAAGTTCGGTTCACCTGGCACTTGGTTCTGTCTGGGTGGATGACTGCACCGGAAAAGTAGAAAAATCGCTGTCTGAGGCAGATGTCAGAATGTATGAAGATAAACGTGCTTATTATGCCAAGAACCGGCAGTTAGACCGAAGGAGACACTGATCATGGTGTCTCCTTTTTTATTAGGATATACCCGAAATGAGGTGAGCATTTTGGGGAAGATCTATGTGGGGTTACGGAGATGATCCATGATCTTACAGAAAATGACCGCTGCCAGTGTACTTACCATTGTTGCTGCAAAACAGGGACCGGTGACGGCTGCCGGGGATGTACTGTGATACTGGCTTCTGTATGCAATGATATTCACCGGGATCAGCTGAAGGGATGAAATATTCATGATCAGAAAGGTACACATTTCATTACTGGCAGTGCCTTTCGAGACTGCGTGAATTGTCCTTTTCGCCACTTTCTCTTTTCTGCGCTCTTCTTCTACCTTTTCCAGTTCTTTCATGGCTTTTAAGCCTGCAGGTGTCGCCGCCCAGCCAAGTCCTAGGATATTTGCAATGAAATTTACACAGATCTGTCTGGCGGCTTCACAGTCTGGCGGCAGATCCGGAAAGAGGAATTTCAAAGCCGGTCCCATTTTCTCTGAAAGCTGTTCTACCAGCCCGGCTCTGCTTCCGATCTCTAAAATCCCGTTCCAGAAAACTACGATCCCCAACATGGTGATACTCAAGGTCACGGCTTCCCCTGCTGCGTTTAAGGCTCCTTCTGTCACCTGGGCCATTCTCCCATTAAATGCTCCCCACAGGATCCCCAGAAAAAGCATTCCGCTCCAGATATAATTTAACATATTCCTTTTTCCTGTATTGCCTATACGCCCATTTATACACATTTTATGCTCTTTCACACAGAGAAATACACATTCTTATGGTGGAAAAAGTTATCCACAATCTAAATCTTGTATTTTCTCTTCTTTTTACCACATATCTTGTGTTTGTCGGTGGATAATGTGGATAACTTTGGGGATAACTCTGTTTATAGTGTGTGTAAAGCATGGGGAAACTGTGGGGAAATATGGATTTTTATGTGGAAACCGGAAATTTTGTGGATTTTTTATCCACATTTTGGCAGATTTTGCGGTTTCCTTTTGGGCTTTTCCTTATTTTTTCCTGCTTTTTCTTGTTTTGCCGTTTTACTGTTTTTATTTTACCGGCATATACAGTTCCAGGAAATAAATGTTGCTGTCTTCTCCTAAAAACGAAGTCATATTATTGGAATACAGAACTCCTGTTGGCTCTGCTCCCTGTTCCTTTCCCCAGCGGACCATCTGGCAGGCTGTTTCTTCATCGGGATAAATATTTTCAGACTCCAGGATCGTATAAATACAGGGAACGGGTGCAGTCTGCGGATATTGTTCCAGATGGAAGTCACTGCTGATAAAGGGACCTACTTCCTGATACAGAAACAGCTTGGTGCCCTGCTCCTGCATCTGCCCTTCTTTTATGGAAAATTCGGTATAGAAATAAGTCATGTCCAACCCGCCTGTTTCAGATGACAGGGAAAACCATTTTTGCAGACTTGCGTGGAGACTGTCGCAAACTCCTAACTGATAGGCTACCGGAAAATTTTTCCAGGTACATTTTCCACCGTATTGCTCTGCCATTTGCATATCTTTTGTGGCAAGCTGCATACGGGCAATGGCCTGCTGATGATAGTGGATCTTCATCTCTTCCTGTTTTATACGGGTCTGCAGATGTTTTTTCATATATTCTACAGAATTCTCGCCTTTTATGTATCCTTCGATTTCTTCCAGGCTGTCATTCATTTTTCTCTTATATAGGATAACCATCAGTCTGAACAGGTCTTCTTCCAGATAATAACGGTATCCGTTTTCCTTTTTTCTCGCCTTTATGATCCCTTTTTTTTCATAAAAACGGAGAGTATCCCGGCTTACGCCCACAATTTCGGACATATCGCCTATGAGATACTCTCGCTGTTTTATTTCCGTTCTGTTTTCTGCCATGCCTTTCCGGTCTCCTGTTTTCCCATTTTCTCACGATCAACATTTCTTCCGAATGTGTTTATGAATGTTATCTTATCCGGATTTTGTGAGCTGGTCAATGGGACGCAGAAAATCGAAAGGAAACTGTAAAGTTTTATCTGGATATTTATCTTACTCCAAATTTGGTTCCCCGTTTGATGGTACCGTTGCTGTTCCATTCATTGTAAACATATGGTCCTCCATCTGTGGTACCGTTTTCTGTAAATTCATGAGTTCCGCCATTATAGCTGTAGTTGCCCGTTACCATTTTGCAGGTACTGGTATCAAAATAATAAACATTTCCGTTGATCTTCATAATACCACCCTGAAGTTCTCCGGTATCAGCCGCATAATACCAGGTGCCGTCCTTCTGGATCCAACCGGTTCTCATTAACTGGTCATCGCCAAAATAAAACCAGTGATTTTTATACTGTACCCAGTTATTGGTGCAGTAAGCTCCATCACCCCACTGATACTTTACGCCTTTTCCTGTACCTGTAAAACCTGCTGCAAAAGATGTCATAGCGCTTCCTGCCGTCAGAGCCAGCGCAAGTACTGTAATAGCAAAACGTTTCTTCATAATTAAATGCCTCCTGCGTTTTTATATATGACAACGTCCCCCTCATGGAACATGTCCTTTTGTTTTATGCAGAAAGCATACACCTTGAAGTTACTCCAAGGTCAAGGCATGTAAGAGTTTTGTAAGGGTTTGTAAGAAAAAACGGCCATACCTTTTTATGGGTATGACCGATATTTTCTTTGATACACGCGAACCTGCACTGACATGCTTATCTGTCTGCTTACGCAGGCGGTTCATGCGTTACAATTCTCCCACCAGTTCTTTCATCACATCATCTACTTTTTCAATCTTTTCGGCTCTGTAAGCGTTGCTGCCGCAGAAGAGAAGGGCGTTGTCTTCGTCTCCTTCTGCTGCATTTACCAATGCCTTTGTGATGCAGTAAGGAATGGTTTTGATATCGCAGTGTTCCAGACACTGGAAGCAGGTTTTGATGGCCGGACGGACGCCGTCTTTGATCTGCTGTAAAAACGGATTTAAGATGGCACGTCCTGGCATTCCTACCGGGCTCTGGGTGATAACGATATCTTCTTTTTTTGCGTTGATGTAAGCCTGTTTGTAAGCATCCGGAGCGTCACATTCTTCTGTCGTGACAAAACGAGTTGCCACCTGTACGCCTTCTGCCCCCAGTTCAAACTGGTGTTTTACATCTTCATGGGTATAAATTCCCCCGGCAGTTACTACCGGGATATGTTTCTGGTATTTTTCTTCGTAAGTCTTTACCACTTCCATAATGGAGCGGACTTCTTTATCGTAGGCTTCCTGGTTATAGGTATTTGGCACATCTTTGGTGTCTGCGCCGTACTCAGCCAGTTCTTCTCTGGAAAAGCCCAGATGACCACCGGCTAAAGGTCCTTCTACTACTACAAAATCAGGAACCTGCTTGTATTTTCTGTCCCAAAGTCTGCAGATAACCTGTGCAGACTTTGCGGAAGATACGATGGGGGCAAGCTTTACTTTTTTTACTGCCTGCTTGCAAAATTCTTCGCAGTTTTCTTTTGCGTCTGCAACACCGGCTTTCATCTCTTCGTAAGCAGCCTGTGCATATTCCGGAAGACGTACCGGAAGACCTGCGCCGGATACAATGGCATCTGCACCGCATTTAATGGCTTCCTTGACCCACGGGTCATAATGCCTGGTCGCTACCATAATGTTAAATCCAATAGCACCATTTGGTGCGATCTCCCGGGCTTTTTGCATTTCCCGTCTGATAGCACGCAGATTAGCTTCTACAAAATTGGTCTTAAAATCAGGTTCCCTGAATCCGATCTGTGCTGTGGAGATAAGTCCCATGCCGCCACAGGCTGCTACAGCTCCTGCCAGCTTATGAAGGCTGATACCTACACCCATACCGCCCTGGATCACCGGTCTTTGCAGTACCAGATCTCCTATTTTTAAAGCTTTGATCCCACTCATTACATTCTCCTAAATCTTTCGTATCTGTGTTCTGCCAGCTCTTCTCCGGACAGTTTCAAATACTTTTCAAAAAATCCGATTATAGACCGGTCCATATAGCCTGCAATGCGGTACAAAGTATCTGTATTTGCCGGTTCTTCCTCCGGTATGATCCGCTCGATCAGTCCCAGTTCCTTTAAATCAGCAGCGGTCACTTTCATGACTCTGGCTGCTTCCGGCGCCTTTTTACTGTCCTTATAAAGGATAGACGCAAAGCCTTCCGGTGATAAAATGGAATAAATGGCATTTTCCATCATCCATACTTCATTTGCTACTGCCATAGCCAGCGCGCCGCCGCTTCCGCCTTCGCCGATGACGATAGAAAGCACCGGTACTTTTAAATCCGACATTTCAAACAGATTTCTTGCAATGGCTTCTCCCTGACCTCTTTCCTCTGCTTCCAGGCCGCAGAAAGCTCCCGGTGTGTCTACAAAGCAGATAATGGGGCGTCCGAAGGTTTCTGCCTGCTTCATTAAGCGCAGCGCCTTGCGGTAGCCGTCTGGAGACGGCATACCGAAGTTGCGACGGATATTGTCCTTGGTATTCTTTCCCTTCTGCTGTCCGATGACAGTCACCGGCATGCCGTGGAACATGGCAATACCGCCAACAATGGCTCCGTCATCTTTAAAGCAGCGGTCTCCATGGAATTCCATAAATTCATCAAAAACAGCGGTGATATAGTCAAGAGCGGTGGGTCTGTCTGCCTTTCTGGAAAGAAGGACTGTATCCCAGGCACTCTTTTCTGTGTTTTCCTGAGACTGTGCAGCTGCCAGGGTATTTACAGGTATATCTGTCTTAACCCCGTTCTCTTCCACATCCATATCATGTTTTCTATGCATGTAAAGGATCCGTCCGATCACATGCTTCTGGTCCTGACGTGGAAGGATCATGTCTACAAATCCATGTTCTAACAGGAATTCCGCTCTCTGGAAGCCTTCCGGCAGCTTCTGTCCAATGGTCTGCTCAATGACTCTTGGGCCTGCAAAGCCGATCAATGCACCTGGTTCCGCAATAATAATATCACCTAACATGGCAAAACTTGCTGTCACACCGCCGGTGGTTGGATCAGTGAGAACACTGATAAACAGCTGTCCTGCTTCATGGTGACGCTTTAAGGCTGCGGAAGTCTTTGCCATCTGCATCAGGGAAACAATGCCTTCCTGCATTCTGGCACCGCCGGAGCAGGCAAACAGGATCACCGGAAGTTTTTCTTTGGTAGCACGTTCTACTGCCTCAGTGATCTTCTCCCCAACTACATGGCCCATACTGCTCATGATAAAGCGGGCGTCACAGACACCTACAACAGCAGGATTTCCGTCGATCTTTGCCTTTCCAATAACAATGGCTTCATTCAGATTTGTTTTTTCTCTGGCTGATTCTACCTTTTTTTCGTAATTTGGGAAATCCAGAGGATTGGAAAATGGCATTTCTTTATTCCATTCCTCAAAAGTTCCTACATCGGTAAGCATTTCGATCCTGCGGTAAGCATGAACACGGAAGTAGCCGCCGCATTTGGGGCATACATAGTAATTGTTCTTTACGTCTTCCACATAGATCGGCTGCCCGCATTTATTACATTTGCGCCATAAGCCTTCCGGGATGGATGGTTCTTCTCCTTCATGGCTTACCGGTCTGTATTTGGTATCTATTTTTGTATACGTTTTTCTGAACATGTTGCGCAGCATACGACAACTTCCTTTCTGCATTATCCTTATTCAGGATCATAAATATCCGTCCGCGACCTGGTCGCGGAGGATTTTTCCAGATTAAAATCATTTTATGTAGTCCGGGAAATACTTTTCAATAAATCCGGTGTCTGTATCACCCTTCTGAAAAGCCTCATTTTCCAGGATCTCATACTGAAAATCAATATTTGTTTCAATGCCTTCTATGATGACCTCGCCTAAAGCACTGCGCATTTTTGCAATGGCAGATGCCCTGTCTTTATCGTAAACGATCAGTTTCATAAGCATGGAGTCATAGTTAGCAGGTACTTTATAATCATTGTAAATGTGTGTATCCACGCGGACACCATTTCCACCAGGAATATGCACATTGGTAATGCGGCCCGGACATGGCATAAAGTGCTTTTTCGGGTTTTCCGCATTAATACGGCATTCAATGGCATGTCCCTTGATCTGGATGTCTTCCTGTGACACACTTAATGGCTCTCCTGCAGCAACACGGATCTGCTCTTTGATCAGATCGATGCCGGAAACCAGCTCTGTTACAGGATGCTCTACCTGGATACGGGTGTTCATTTCCATAAAATAGAAATTTTTGTCTTTATCCAACAAAAACTCAATGGTTCCTGCATTTTCGTAATTCACGGCTTTGGCTGCCTTTACTGCAACTTCACCCATTTTTTTACGAAGTTCAGGGGAAATGACCTCACAAGGGGACTCTTCCATTACCTTCTGATGACGGCGCTGGATGGAGCAGTCACGTTCTCCCAGATGAACAACATTGCCAAACTTGTCACCCATGATCTGAAATTCCACATGGCGGGGTTTTTCAATATATTTTTCAATATACATAGTATCATCGGAAAAACCCTTTACAGACTCTAACTGGGCTGCATTAAAATGCTCTGTAAAATCCTCTTCGCTTCTGGAAATACGCATTCCCTTTCCGCCGCCGCCGGAGGAAGCCTTGATCATGACCGGAAAACCAATCTCTTTTGCCATGACAAGTCCATCTTCTGCTGTGTATACAGGCTCTTTGCTTCCAGGAACAACAGGAACTCCGGCCTGCATCATGGTATTTCTGGCTTCTGACTTATTTCCCATGCGGTTGATGATCTCAGCAGACGGTCCGATAAAGGTAATGTTGCACTGCTGACAAAGTTTTGCAAAACGGGCATTTTCAGATAAAAATCCAAATCCCGGATGAATGGCATCTGCCTTCATTGCAACAGTTGCAGAGAGAATACGCTCCATATTCAGATAGCTCTGACTGGAAGGAGCCGGGCCGATACAAATAGCTTCATCTGCCAGAAGCGTGTGAAGACTGTCCTTATCTGCCTCTGAGTAAACTGCAACTGTGCGGATACCCATTTCACGGCAGGCTCTGATAATACGGACTGCGATCTCACCTCTGTTTGCGATCAATATCTTGTTAAACATTTCAAATCTCCTATGGACCAGTATTATCTATCCGATCATAAAGGTCAGTTCGCCAACAACTGCAATCTTGCCATCTACAGTAGCAGTTGCTTTTCCTACGCCAACCGGTCCCTTCTGTTTAATGATCTCACATTCCAGTCTTAAACGGTCTCCCGGAACTACTTTGTGCTTGAATTTTACGTTATTTAAGCCGCCAAAATATGCAGTCTTTCCCTTGAAATTCTCCTGGGAAAGAATCGCTACAGCGCCGGTCTGAGCCAGTGCTTCCACGATCAGAACGCCCGGCATAACCGGTTCCTGCGGGAAATGGCCTCTGAAATATGGCTCATCATAAGTAACAGATTTGTAGCCAACTGCCTTTACGCCCGGCTCTAATTCTTCAATACAGTCTACCAGGAGAAATGGATGTCTGTGCGGAATGATCTCCTGGATTTCTTTAATACCCATTAACATGGTTGTTGCCCTCCTATTTTCTCTCGGAACCAATGTTCTCCCGGAACCTTTTTTATTTGGAAAGGTTCCAGGAGGACATCTTATTTAATACGGAATAATGGCTGTCCGTACTCTACTACTTCCTCATTATTTACAAGGATCGCTTCAATAACGCCGTCATATTCGCTTTCGATCTCGTTCATCAGCTTCATAGCTTCAATAATGCCAAGTACCTGTCCCTTTTTCACAGTATCTCCCTCTTTTACGAAGCTTTCTGCATCCGGGGAAGAAGAACTGTAGAAGGTTCCTACTAATGGGGAGGTGATCACTTTATCAGAAGCAATGTCATGGCTTTCTGCTGCTTCCGGTGCAGCTGCAGGTGCTTCTGTGCTTACTCCTGCGGAAGCTGCAGTGACTACAGGTGCTGCACTTGGAGCCGGAACTGCTGCTACAGCGCCAGGTGCGCCAACGGTGATGATCTTTGCTTCTTCTTTCTCTTTCTTAAGGGAAATATGCATATCGCCCTGGTCCAGTTTAAAGCTGGTCAGCTTTGAATCAGATACATCCTGAACCAGTGTCAGGATTTCATCCATATTCATGTCCACGTTCTCCTTCCTTATGCAGTGAATTTCTTCACGATCAGGCTGGCATTATGTCCGCCAAAGCCTAAAGAGTTGCTGATGGCATAATTTACATCCATAGATACGCCCTCATGCATGGTGTAATCTAAGTCGCAGCCTTCACCTGGATTTTCCAGACCTACCGTTGGATGTACATAGCCGTCTTCAATGCTCTTTACACAGGTAATGAACTCTACGCCGCCTGCTGCGCCTAATAAGTGGCCGATCATGGACTTGGTGGAGTTGATCTTTACTTTATTTGCATGATCGCCTAAAGCCAGTTTAATAGCCTTTGTCTCGAATAAGTCATTGTGATGGGTGCTGGTTCCATGAGCATTTACATAATCAAGCTGCTCTGGGGTAATTCCTGCATCCTTCATGGCAAATTCCATTGCCTTTGCAGCGCCGCTTCCATCTTCTGCAGGGGAAGTAATGTGGTATGCGTCACAGGTTGCACCGTACCCAACTACTTCTGCCAGGATCTTAGCTCCTCTTGCCTGGGCATGCTCTAAGGACTCTAATACTACGATTCCTGCACCTTCGCCCATAACAAAACCATTTCTGTCCTGATCAAATGGGATGGATGCTTTCTTTACATCATCGGTGGTGTTTAATGCTGTTAAGGAGGTGAAGCCTGCTACACCAATTGGTGTAATACTTGCTTCTGTACCGCCTGCTACCATTACATCTGCCTCACCATGCTGGATGGAACGGAATGCTTCGCCGATGGAATGGGTACCAGTTGCACATGCAGTTACTACATTGATGCATTTTCCCTTAAGACCAAACTGGATAGAAACATTTCCTGCTGCCATGTTGCTGATCATTAAAGGTACTAATAATGGCTCTACTCTGCCAGGCCCTTTTTCTAACAGTCTCTTTTCATTACGCTCTAACGCCTGTAAAGAACCGATACCGGATCCTACGCTTACGCCAACACGGAAAGGATCTTCTTTTTCCATGTCAATGCCTGATGTTTCCAGAGCTTCCTTTGCTGCTGCCACTGCGAACTGGCAGAAAGGCTCCATACGGCGTGCAGTCTTTGGATCCATATACTGCTTTGGATCAAAATCTTTTACTTCTGCAGCCAGTTTGCACTTAAAATCAGCTGTATCAAAATGAGTGATCGGTGCAATGCCTACTGTATTTGACTTGACTGCAGTCCAAAAAGCCTCTACACTATTTCCAATTGGGGTAATAGCGCCCATACCTGTTACTACTACTCTTGTATTCATATATTTGACTCCTGTTCTATTTTTGCCTGATTGGCGGTGTAACGAAACAGCGAAAGCTGTTTTACTACATAGCCATGCCTCCATCAACAGATATTACCTGACCGGTAATATAGCGTGCTTCCTCAGATGCTAAAAATGCAACTGCATTTGCAATATCTTCCGTCTCACCAAAAGCCTTCATAGGAATATTTTCCATGATTGCTTTCTTGATATCATCCTTTAATACATCGGTCATTTCTGTCTTAATAAATCCTGGTGCAACTGCATTTACAGTAATACCGCGGCTTGCCAGCTCTTTTGCTGCACTCTTGGTCAGTCCGATGACGCCGGCCTTAGCTGCACAGTAATTTGCCTGTCCTGCATTTCCTAATACACCGGATACAGAAGAAATGTTGATGATGCGGCCGCTCTTCTGCTTTAACATCTGTCTTGCAATGTGACGGGTGCAGTTGAACACGCCCTTTAAGTTGGTCTGGATCACTGCGTCAAAGTCTTCCTCAGACATTTTCATTAACAGGTTGTCTCTTGTGATACCTGCGTTATTTACCAGGATATCCAGACGTCCATGCTCTTTCACTACTGCATCTAACATTTCCTTGCAGCTTTCAAAGTCGGAAACATTGCACTGAACTGCCTGTCCGTTTCCTCCGGCTGCCTGGATTTCTTTTACTACTTCCTCTGCCTTTGCAGCAGAACCATTATAATTTACGATCACAAATGCGCCTTTTGCCGCTAACGTTTTAGCGATCTGGCGTCCAATTCCGCGGCTTGCGCCAGTAACCAGTGCAATCTTTCCTTCCAGCATGTTTATTCTCCTTTATGCCTCTTTTAAAGCTTCTACTACCTTTTCTATATCCTCTAACTTCTCAACGTTTAATGTTTTTACGCTGCGGTCGATCTTTCTCATAAAGCCAGCCAGTGTCTTTCCTGGTCCGATCTCAATGAAAGTATCCACACCGTCTGCCAGCATGGTTTCCACACACTGCTGCCATTTTACAGAAGAAGAAACCTGCTTTACTAAAAGATCTTTTACAGGTTCTGCCTCTGTTACATACTGGGCAGTCACATTAGCTGCATATGGGATAACCGGCTTGTGAATCTCTACGTTTTCAAGAACCTTTCCCAGCTTCTCGCCTGCGCCAACTAACATTCCTGAATGGAATGGGCCGCTTACATTTAACATAATGGCACGTTTTGCACCTGCTGCCTTTAACTTCTCACAGGCTTCTTCTACTGCTGCTTTCTTACCGGAAATAACGATCTGTCCCGGACAGTTGTAATTGGCGATCCATACACCGTCTATATCAGCAGTTACTTCTTCGATCACTGCTGCATCTAATGCCAGGATGGCTGCCATAGCGCCTTCTCCAGCAGGAACTTCTTCCTGCATGAAGATGCCTCTCTGACGTACCGTTGTAATGGCATCTTCTTCGCTCATAACCCCTGCTGCTGCCAGTGCACAGTACTCGCCAAGGCTTAAACCAGCTGCTACGTCTGGTTTTATGCCATTTTCTTCTAAAACCTTCATCATGGCAATGCTGGTGGTGACCATAGCTGCCTGTGTATATTCTGTAATATCCAGTCTGTCATTCGGCTCAAAGCAAAGCTCCGGAACAGAGAAGCCTAAAAGCTCTGTGGCTTTGTCAAATACCTTGCGGCCTGTTTCTGTCTGCTCATAAAAATCTTTTCCCATACCGCAGGTCTGTGCGCCCTGACCTGGGAAGATAAATGCGATCTTACTCATGTTCATTACTCCCTGTTTAAAAGCGGTTCAAAAAGTACCTAACAACGACCTAAAAGTTTCTCTGTTTGATCCATCATCTCTTCGATCATTTCCTTACAGGTCTGCTCTTTGGAAATAAGACCTGCGATCTGACCAGCCATAACGGTTCCGTTCTTTACATCGCCTTCCTGAACTGCCTTGCGTAAAGTTCCTAAAGTCAGGTATTCCAGTTCCTCAAAGGACTTTCCTTCCTGCTCTAATTTGATGTATTCTCTGGTCATCTGGTTTCTCAGGCAGCGTACCGGATGTCCATGGGTTCTTCCTGTAACAGTGGAGTCGATATCTTTTGCCTTGATGATACGCTCCTTGTAATTTTCATGTACAATAGACTCTTTGGAAACAACGAAGCGGGTACCGATCTGTACTGCCTCTGCACCTAACATAAATGCAGCTGCAATGCCTCTTCCGTCACCAATACCGCCTGCTGCGATCACCGGGATAGAAACAGCGTCAGCAACCTGTGGTACTAAAGTCATGGTAGTCTCTTCGCCGATATGTCCGCCGGACTCCATTCCCTCTGCAACAACAGCGTCAGCTCCATATTTTTCCATACGGCGTGCCAGAGCAACAGATGCAACAACTGGAATGACCTTAACGCCTGCGGCCTTCCACATATCCATATATTTTTCAGGGTTTCCGGCACCTGTGGTAACTACCTTGATGCCTTCTTCTACAACTACTTTTGCTACGTCATCTGCATGTGGGCTTAACAGCATAACATTGACACCAAAAGGCTTCTTTGTCAGCTCTCTTGCCTTTCTGATCTCTTCTCTGACTACTTCGCCAGGAGCGTTTGCGCCGCCGATCAGTCCCAGACCGCCTGCCTCAGATACGGCTGCAGCCAGGTTGTGCTCTGCCACCCATGCCATTCCTCCCTGAATGATGGGATATTCGATTCCTAACATTTCTGTGATTCTTGTCTTCATTCTTTCCTCCAAAATTCCGGGATTTTCCCGCAGTCTTGTAGAAACAGCGTGCTTCCTATAGTAAGCACGCCGTCCCCCTGTTGCTATTGATGTACACTCCGCTTTTTCGCGGAGCAGCTGACTTTCATTGCCGCCGCCTGGCAGCATGTCTACTTATAATTAAGCCTCAACGCCTTTGTTCTTTAAGTAGTTCATAACATCGCCTACAGTTGCCAGGTTCTCTAAGTCCTCTGCAGGGATCTCTACGGAATACTCATCCTCTAAAGCCATAACCAGTTCAAACAGATCTAAGGAGTCTGCTCCTAAATCTTCCTTAAAAG
>OGDF01003389.1_pt1 | contig 19613 bp, 19 predicted proteins | sample 1570141 | NCBI WGS metagenome assembly OGDF01 (sample SAMEA4370581, study PRJEB24528) | human gut metagenome | reverse complement strand
TAGTGCAGTAAAAGTATATCTAACAGAAGTAAATGGTACCGAACAAGAATTATTACTAAGTAAATATTCAGAATTAAGTCAAACTGATAGAGTAGATGCAAATAAATATATTGAAAAAGTATTATATGAAAGTAGAGTACCAGCTAACACTTCAAACTATGAAAAGAATTTTAGATTAAGAATGTGGGTATCAGATGATACAGACTTTACAGATGGTTCAATGAATGATAAAACATTTATGCTAACAGTAAATGTCTATGCCGATGGAAAAGTAGTAACCAGCGAAGAACAAAAGTCTTATAGTAATGCAAATATTAAAAGCGTATCTATAGATAATACAGAATTAACAAAAGTAGAAAATAAAGATTATCAATATGAAACAACATTACCAGAAGGAACAACCAGTACAACCTTAGATATTGAAACAGAAAACAAATATGCTAAAGTAACAGTTGAAAAGATAGATAGCCTAGCTTACAGTCAAACTAATTCAAATGTAAAAAGATTGTCTACCAAAAAGACATTAGATTTAAATATGGGAGATAATTATTTTAAAGTTATCGTTACTAGTGAAAACAAAGAAACTATTAATGAATATAAGATTAAAATTAGCGTGATTGAATCAGTTTCAATATTTGGTAAACAATATTCAGTAATACAAAAGGAGCCAACTTTGACTACATCTTCTAATCTATCTAGTGATGAAAGTGGATTATATAAATCAAATGATACCAATACAGGAGACTCTACCTATTATTTTAGAGGAGATATTAAAAATAATTATGTAAGCTTTGCTGGATTTACATGGAGAATAGTAAGAATTAATGAAGATGGAACAATAAGAATTATAATGCAGGATGGAATTAATAATAATGCAACTTATACGTTTAATTCAAAATACAATAATAAAAATTATATGTATTATACAAATAGTGAAATTAAATCAATAATTGAAAATTGGTTTAATACTAATATAGCTAGTAATAACAATTACATAAGTAAATTAGTGAGTGGAAAATATTTCTGTGAACAAGCAAAAGTCACAGACAATAGCACTTGGTTAACAAGTAGCGGAACAAATATGACACCATATAAAAGTTATATACCTGATTTCAAATGTAGTAATGATGGAAATGGAAAAGGAATAGTAAATGCAAGTGTTGGATTAATTAATTATGATGAAACGATATACGCAGGTGGCTACAATAATACTGAAAGGAATGAAAAATATTATTTGTATAACGGTAGAGATTATTGGACAATGAGTCCAGTTGGTTTTAATGGTAGTTATGCATATGACTGGTTTATTAGCCTAGTTGGCTATGTATATGATCACCCTGTCCATTTTCCTAAGAGTCTATGTCCTGTCATTAACCTTAAATCAGATACCCAAGCAACAGGAACAGGCACAAGCTCAGACCCATTTGTCGTACAGTAATTTCAAAATCATAAATATGAATAAAGTATATGTATTAGCTACATTGACAGCATTTACATATACTTTTTTTCTTCTAAAATAAAATTCCTGTAAAAAAACGCCTACTTACTTTAAACTATTTTCTTCCTATTGTATAATAATACCAAGGAGTAGATAACATGATAGATTTAACGAATTTAAATGATAAACAAAAAGAAGCAGTATTAACAACAGAAGGACCATTATTGGTACTAGCTGGTGCTGGTAGTGGAAAAACTAAAGTATTAACTACCCGTATTGCTTACTTAATTGAAGAAGAAAATATAAGCCCTTTTCATATTTTAGCCATAACATTTACGAATAAAGCAGCAAAAGAAATGCAAGAGCGTCTATTTAAAATAGTAGGAGAAATAGCTAGAAACATTCAAGTATCTACATTTCATTCCTTTGGATTAAAATTATTAAGAGAAAACTATGAATTATTAGGCTATGAAAGAAATTTTGTTATTATGGATAGTGATGATTCTCTTACGGTTATTAAAAGAATTTTAAAAGAATTAGACCTAGATCCAAAAAAATATAATCCAACTGCTATTAAAAATAAAATTAGTGGTTGTAAAAATGAATTAATGTCACCAAAAGATTACGAAATTTATGCAACAACGGAATTTGAAAAAATTGTTTTAACCGTTTATGAAAAATATGAACAAAAACTAAAAGCCAATAATTCCGTTGACTTTGATGACTTGATGGTACTTCCAATTAAACTTTTTAGAGAACATGAAGATGTATTAGACCATTATCAAGACCGTTTCCGTTATATTTTAATTGATGAGTATCAAGATACTAATGAAGCACAGTACATATTAGCAAAAATGATGGGCGCTAAATATCGTAATGTTTGTGTAGTTGGAGATGAAAACCAATCTATTTATTCCTTTAGAGGTGCCAATTATCGTAACATTTTAAACTTTGAGAAAGATTATAAAGAAGCAAAAACAATTAAACTAGAACAGAATTATCGTTCTACCCAAAATATTTTAAATGCTGCGAACCAAGTAATTAAAAATAATCAAAACCGTAAAGATAAAAATTTATGGAGTGATAAAGGAGCAGGAGATAAGATTACCTATTATCGTAGTTATGATGAAAAAGATGAAGCTCATTATGTAGCTCATACTATAAAAAAACTAATTGAGGAAGGTAAAAGTCCTGATGAAATTGCTGTTCTTTATAGAACGAATGCACAGTCCCGTACGGTAGAAGAAGAAATGCTAAAAGAAAACATACCTTATCGTGTAGTAGGTAGCTTTTACTTCTATGCTCGTAAAGAAATTAAAGATTTAATGTCTTATTTACGATTAATTCATAATGAAAAAGATAATGTATCTCTTCAAAGAGTTATTAACAGCCCTAAAAGAGGAATTGGTTTAAAAACAATTTCTAATTTAGCTACTCTTGCCGATATTGAAGGTAAAAGTATGTATGAAGTAATTACATCAGGAAAAGAATTAGAATTTAAAAAAGTAATAGAAGACTTAAAAAAAGTAGCAGAGAATGTAACATTAACAGAATTAGTAGATAAGATTTTAGATACAACAGGTTACCGTCAAGAATTAGAAAATGAAAAAACTTTAGAAGCTGATATCAGACTAGAAAACTTAGAAGAATTTAAATCTATTACCAAAGCTTTTGAAGAAAGAGATGGCGTAATTTCATTAGAAGATTTCTTATTTGAAGTAAGTTTAGTAAGTGATAGAGAAGAATATAAAGATGCAAAAGATAAAGTAAGTTTAATGACTGTTCACTCAGTAAAAGGACTAGAATTTAATGATGTCTTCGTAATTGGACTAGAAGAAGGAATATTCCCACATATGAATTCTTTAATGGATAACCAAGACTTAGAAGAAGAAAGACGCCTTGCCTATGTTGCAATTACTCGTGCTAAAGAAAGATTATATCTAGTAAATGCAAGACGAAGAATGTTATATGGAAAAGACCAAGTAAATCCACCAAGTAGATTTATTGGTGAAATTGACAAAGAATTAATAAGTACAAATACAAAAGAAGAAAAGCAACAAGAAATAAAAATTGATAAGCAAGAAAAATTTTATTCTGAAGATGTAGATTGGAAAGTAGGAGATTATGCCTACCATGATGTCTTTGGTGCTGGTCGTGTAGTAGAAGTTACGAATACCTTAATTAGTATTGCTTTTAAAAGTCCACATGGTATTAAAAAGTTAATGAAAAATCATAAAAGTCTTAAAAAAGTATAAAGGTAGGAGTAGTATGAAAAAAATAAGTGATGTTAAAGAAAACATAAAAGAAGGTTCTATTCTAACACTAAGTAATATATCAGGTTACTGTGCTTGTATTATTAGATATGATGGAGAAGTATTAAAAGATGTAAGTGAAGTAGAATTTGGAAATTTATTAGAAGAACTTCCTAATATTAAAAATGTGATAGAAAATGAAAAATATTTAAAAGTACGCTATAATTTTGAACAAAGAAAATATGAGTCTGCTATTATGAATAAAGTAAGAAATGGTGGCTATAAAGAAGTCTATCAGGAAGAATTAATCAGTGATTTTTTAGTAAATAATGAATCATTTGAAGCAAGTCTTATCGATTTAGATACTAAATTATCTATAGAAAAGAAAGTTCCAAAAGTAAAACAAATTTCATAGGAAAAGGAGAAATTTATGGAAGAAAAAAACTTAACACTATTAATTATGGCAGCAGGTATGGGAAGTCGTTTCGGTGGTTTAAAACAAATCGAACCCGTTGGACCGAATAATGAATTTATTATTGATTATTCAGTTTATGATGCTATCAAAGCAGGATTTAATAAAATTGTGTTTATTATCAAAAAAGAAAATTATGAAGTGTTTAAAGAAACAATTGGAAAAAGAGTAGAAGATAAAATTAAAGTAGAATATGCCTTTCAAGATTTGAATGATCTACCAAATGGTTACGAGTGTCCTAGTGATAGAGTTAAACCTTGGGGAACAGCTCACGCTATTTTATCTGCTAAAAATTTAATTCATGAACCATTTGCGATTATTAATTCTGATGACTTTTATGGAAGAGATGCTTACTATACAATTAGTAACTTCTTAAAAGAAGAAAGAAAAGAAAATACTTATGCTGTAGTTGGATACCATGTTAACAATACTTTAACAGAAAATGGTAGTGTAAAAAGAGGCGTATGTAAAGTAAAAAATAATGAATTAGAAAAGTTAGTAGAAAGTAGTATTCAAAAGATAGATGGTATTATAAAGGCTACTCCACTTGATGGAAGTATGCCATTTACTATTAGTCAAGATACCTATGTATCTATGAATATGTTAGGATTTAATCCCACAATCTTTTCTTATATTGAAGAGCATTTTCCAAAATTCTTAAATGATAATCAAGATAACATATTAAAATGTGAATATCTAATTCCTGATGTTTTATCAATGGCTACCAATGAAAACTATGCAAAAACTTTAGTAATACCTACAACTGCTAAATGGGAAGGTGTAACCTATAAAGAAGATAAAGAACAGGTAGTAAAAGCAATTGAGAAGTTAATATTAGAAGGTGTTTATCCACAAAACTTGTGGAAAAAATAAAATGAAGAAAAGAATATTGTGGATAACCTTTTTCTTTATCATTACAGCCATACTTATCTATATTTTGACTATTCCTAAAATAGAAAAATGGACCTATGACTTACCAAATCATTATGCTATTAAAAAGACAAGTGAAACGAGTGTAGTGTTAGGAAAATATGTAAATAATTTATTTGAAATAGAAGAAAATAATAAGCAGGTAGGTATCACTGATTATATAGCAGAATTTGCCTATGGAAAAAGATATGTTTCCTTAAAGTGTTTGACACTTGATAAAAAAGAAGTAAATGTAAAGTTTTATATAGTTGACACAATGAATGATAATATCTATGGACCATATGAAAATGATGAAACCTATGAGAAAGTTTTAGAAAAAATTGTAGAAGAAGAATTATCATCTTGGATTAAAACAACTACTAAGCCAGAAAGTGCAGTAAATAAATAAAAGGAGAACAGTATGAAAGAGAGAATTGATGAGTTAGTAACCATTTTAAATGAAGCAAACTATAATTATCATGTTTTAGATAATCCTACGATTACAGACCAAGAATATGATAGTTTGTTTCGTGAATTACAGATATTAGAAGAAAAAAATCCTAGCCTAGTAAGAAGTGATTCTCCAACCCATAGAGTAGGTGGAGTAGTATTAGATTCCTTTAAAAAAGTAACTCATAAAATTCCTATGATGTCACTAGGAGATATTTTTAATGAAGATGAAGTAAGACAATTTGATGCCAGAATAAAAAAAGAAGGAATCAATCCCACTTATGTATGTGAATTAAAAATAGATGGTTTAAGTGTTTCTTTACATTATGAAAAAGGAAAATTAGTAACAGCAGCTACTAGAGGAAATGGTACAATTGGTGAAGATATTACGAATAATGTAAAGACCATTAAAACAGTACCACTTACTTTAAAAGAAGAAATTGATATTGAGGTTCGTGGCGAGATTTACATGAGTAAAGAAACACTTAAAAAGTTAAATGAAGAAAGAAAAGCTAAAAATCAACCACTTCTACAAAACTGTCGTAATGCAGCAGCTGGTTCTATTAGACAATTAGATTCTAAAGTTTGTGCTTCTCGTAAATTAGACTGTTGGATCTACCATTTACCAAATCCCGAAGACTATGGAATTAAAACGCATTGGGAAGCTCTAGAGTTTATGAAAAAACTAGGCTTTAAAACGAATCCCAACAATCTATTAGTAACAGATGTAGAGGGTATTATTGATTACATTCATTATAAAGGTAAGGAGCGTCCTAATCTTTCTTATGACATAGATGGCGTTGTAGTAAAAGTAAATAATCTAGAGGAACAAAAAAAATTAGGATTTACTGCTCATCATCCTAAATGGGCAATTGCTTATAAATTTCCAGCAGAAGAAGTGTTGACCAAATTAAAAGATATTATTTTTACGGTAGGTAGAACTGGACAAATAACCCCTAATGCTGTTTTAGAGCCAGTTATAGTAGCAGGTTCCACTATATCACGTGCTACTTTACACAATGAAGATTATGTAAAAGCAAAAGGATTAAAAATAGGGGATATCATTTCTATTCATAAAGCAGGAGATGTAATCCCTGAAGTAGGTGAAGTAAAACTAGATAGGCGTACAGGTGATGAAAAAGACTTTGAAATGATTACAAGATGCCCTATGTGTAATGAACCAATTTTCAAAAAAGAAGGTCAAGTAGATTATTTTTGTATCAATCCTCATTGCCCTGCTAGACATATTGAAGGATTATGTCACTTTGTATCTAGAAAAGCTATGAATATAGATGGATTGGGAGATAGAATTATTGAAGACTTCTATAATTTAAAGTATATTAAAGATATCACAGATATTTATAAACTAGGTTGTTTCCGTGATGAATTAACTGAACTAGAAGGTTATGGTAATAAGTCTATTGATAACTTATTAGAAGCAATTGAAAATTCAAAAGAAAATTCTCTAGAAAGATTATTATTTGGATTAGGAATTCCTAATGTAGGAGAAAAAACCTCAAAAATATTAGCAGCTCGCTACGAAACTTTAGATAATTTAATGAATGCTACTTTTGAAGAATTAAATCAAATTCCTGATATCGGAGAAATTATAGCTAAAAGTATTATCGACTTCTTTCAAAATGAAAAAAATAGAGATATTATTGAAGAATTAAAAGAGTTAAAAGTTGGTATGGAATATACTGGTCCTAAAGTAGTAATCAATGAAAACTTTAACGGTAAAACCTTCGTAATTACAGGTACTCTTACCAAATATACAAGAGATGAAGTAGAAGAAAAAATAGAAAATCTTGGTGGTAAAACTTCTTCATCAGTAAGTAAGAAAACAAGTGCCGTAATAGTGGGGGAAAATCCTGGTAGTAAATATACAAAAGCAGTGGAACTAGGAATTCCAATTTGGAATGAAGAAGATTTAGAAAGTAGGTTTTAATGTGAAAGAAAAAGGGTTAATGATTGATAAAGAGGGAATATGTTATCCTTTTGGAACTCATGGTGGTAATGAAACAATGGCATCGGGTCATAAATTAAGTTTTGAAAAAGATGTAGTAGATCAATATTTAAAAAAATTAAAACTTAATTATAATAAAGGAGAAACTGTTTATACCAATGCTGAAAGTTTATCAAGAGAGGGAAATATTATGATCTTTAATATAAGGTTAAATGCTTATACTTCTACTCAAATTTTAGCTTATATGCCAATAAACCCTACAGTAGCTCAACTAGATTATTTAAAATTAATTCAAGAAGAATTAGATAAAACAGAATTAAAAACCATTCATGAATTACACCCTACTTCTATTAATTATTCTGATGCTACTGATTATAGTAGTATCTTAGAATATATAAATAAAAAGACACAAAATTTATCTAAAAAAGATATTCAAAGTAAAGGAAAGATAATAAAATGAATAAATTAGATGATTATAGAATAGTATTTATTTATGGAACAGATGAGATAGAAAAAAATATAACGAATGGAAAAATAGAATATTATGGAGAGTCCTATAAAGATTATCTTCATAATAGATATTTATTAGATTATGTAAAAGAAAAATACCCAGAAGTTCCAATATTTAGCCAACTAACGATTAGACATCAAAGAGAGTTAATTGCCTATTTCTTAGTAAAAATGGGGCACATTATCTTTTTTAATACGACTTCAAAAGATGAAAAAGAATTTAAAAAATATGGTAGAACAGGTCAATTTATGATGCCAGATGTAATAACAGAAGAGCAAGAACTAGCTTTAAATAAGTTTTGCCAAGAGATTAAAGATTACGATATTTTAATAGATTATGATATTACATTAGAAGATGGAATATTGAATTCTAAAAGTATTCAAGGTACAGGGGACCAACACCCAGAAGCAATCATTCAAAGCTATAACCAAAATAGTAAAATTAAATAAACTCTATTGACATTTATACAAAATAATGTAAAATATTAGTTAGTGAGGAGATATAAGCAATTTTTTTGTGAGCTATCTCGGGCAAAAGTTATAAATGCTTACACAATTATTTGGAGTCACGATAAAATTTACTCGTGGCTTTTTTTTCGCCCCATGAGTAGGAAAGGAGAAAATAACTTATGGATTCAAAGAATCAACCAAATGAAGTAGAAAGCAGTATTTTTAGTCAAGTTGGAAGTTACGCTATATGGTGTGCTAATTATGATAAAAAGGTATATGAAAAAAGTAAACAAGAAGTGTTAGAAGATATTGGCGTTACTCAAAAAATGATATTAGATATTTTATCATTACTTGAAAAATTAGGCTATCCAATGGACGAATTAGGAACTTATTTTTATGAAAGATTAATTTTAAGTGTATGTGAAAGTTTAAATGAAATTATAAAAGAAAAAGATATGGAAAAATATAATGAATTAGTAGCTAATTTAAATGATAATTATTCTAGTTTTTACCTATGGTTAGCAAGAGAAGACTTAGAAATTGGTATCAAATCATTCCATTTCTATATTGATCAAGCAATATCTAAAATAGATAAAGATAAGATGGATAAGGAATTAACTTCTAAAGTAAGAGAATTGTTTAAAGAATCAAATCAAAATATGTCTGATATAGAAATATTAAGATTAAATCATGGTAAAACAGCTTTATATTTAGCTACCCATTTATTAAATGATAGTAAAGTAACCAATATCAGCAACTTAGAAAGTTTTAAAATGAAAAAACTAGGTACTTTTTCTGGTACTAAATTAAATTTAAAAGAAAAAAGTGAGTGTGTATAAGTAAGTTTGCGAGCTACACAGAGATTATTCTTACACGTACAAGGTACGGAGTCACTGATAGTTATAGGTGGTTCTGTGCCTTTTTGCATCTAAAAATATGATATAATGTAAAAAAATAATAGAGGTGAGAAAATGAACAATCTAATAATAGAAATTCCAAATATTAGTGATCAAGAAATGATAAATGAATTAGCTGTTCAAGTACATAATTTACATGTGAAATGGCGAAATGATTTATTTATTAAATGTGATGATATGATGCCAAAAGAAAGGCTAGAGGATTTAATTAACCAAAAAGAAATATTAGTAGCAAGATTAAATGATAAAGTGATAGGATTTATTACCTTTAATATAAGAGAAAAAAGTAATCAACAAGGTTTTCGTGATAGAAAGCAATTAAATATTGATGTAATTTGTGTAGATGAGAATTTAAGAGGAAAAGGTATAGGAACTAAAATCTTAGAACATATAAAAGAGTTCGCTAAAGAAAACAATTGTACAGATTTATATTTAACTGTAAATGAAGAAAACTTAGATGCAATTAAGTTATATGAAAAATTTGGCTTTCAGTTAAAAAATATAGCTTATTCAATGAAGATAAAGTAATAAGGAGTAGAAACAATGAATAATTATTGGGATGGTATTTACTGGGAAAAACATATAAAAGAAGATGATTTAGATAATATAGAGGATAACTGGATACTTGATTATATGAAGTATTTACCTAAAATTGGTAACTTACTAGACTTGGGTTGTGGTGTAGGGCAATATTCTATTTACTTTTATAATTTAGGTTATAATGTATCATCATGTGATATTTCATTAAAAGCACTAGAAATTCTAAATGAAAAAAATAAAAATATTAAAACAAAGATACAAGATATGAATAAACCATTAGACTATAAAGATAATGAATTTGATATAGTATTTGCTAATTTATCAATACATTTTTTAAGTGATGAAAATACTAAAAATTTACTAGGTGAAATAAAAAGAATTCTAAAGCCTAATGGTATATTTATAGGTAGCGTCAACTCAACCAAAGCATATGAATTTATAAAAGACCATATTATTAAATTAGAAGATAATTATTATGATAGTAATGGTAGAACAGTAAGACTTTTTGATGAAAAGTCATTTGAAAAATATTTCATTGATTTTGATAAAATTACTCTTACTGAAAAGGAAAGCGATAGATTTGGTAAACAAAAAAATAAATGGGAATTTGTTTATAAAGTAAGGAAGTGAAAATATGGAAAAATTAAAACATGTAAAACCATCAAAAGAGTATGAGCAAGAGGCATTAGAATATATAAACGAATTTTATGAATATAACTCTGATATAAATGGAACTGGTGGTTTACAAAGATATTTAGATAATTATGATGGATGGTTAGAAAAATTAGAAGAAGATAGAACTAGAATTCCCAATGAAGAAAAAGTACCAGCAGAAACTTATTTTCTTGTAAGAGAAAATGATAATAAAATCGTTGGTATGATAAATATTAGATTAACTTTAAATGAAAATTTAAAAAAGTTTGGTGGTCATATCGGCTATAGTATTCGTCCTACAGAAAGAAAAAAAGGATACAATAAAGTAAACCTATACTTAGGCTTATTATGCTGTAAGGAACATGGTATATCAGAAATATTAATGGATTGTGATAAAAGTAATCTAGGATCAGCAAAAACAATGCAAGCGTTAGGTGGAAAATTAATTAGAGAATACTATGATGATACTTATGCTCATTGTACTGTTCAAGATTACATAATTCATGTAGAGGAAGCAATAGAAAAATATTCTAGTATATATGAACCATTCATTATAAATGATGATATAAAGAATTTTAGAAAATAAATCTTGATTATATTTAGCACAAAATTACTAATAAACATTAGTAGTCTTGTGCTTTTTTGTTCTTTAAAATATGTTATAATAAATATAAATAAAAGAAAAATGTCAGGGAGATGGTAAAATGCTAAATCATGATACTTTAAATAAGTTAAGAAAAAATTATGAAAAAGACAAATTAAATAAAATAAGACATAGAGTGTTGAACAAGGTTCAATTAGTAGACTTAATTCAAGATGTAGATACTAAATTAAGTAATGAATTTAGTATCAATATTAAAACACATAGTGTTACTAATCAAGAATCATCTGGTCGTTGTTGGGCCTTTGCCGCTTTAAATATTTTAAGAGAAAAAGTAATAGAAAAATGCTATTTAGATAGTTTTGAATTATCTGGTAGTTATATTGCTTTTTATGATAAATTAGAGAGATTTAATATTTTGTTAGAGCGTCTAATTTCTTATAAGAAAGAGAAAAGGACATTATATGATAGATATGTTTCGCAATTATTAGAAAATGGAATGACAGATGGTGGATTTTTTACACAATTTGCTAATCTTGTAGATAAATATGGTGTAGTTCCTAAAAATGTTTTTCCAGAAACATTCTCATCTTCTAATACCTATGAAATTAATCAAATTTTATCTAGATTATTAAGAAAGTTCTACTTAGAGCTAGAAGAATCTAGTAATGAAGAAATGTTAAAAACAAAATATATAGAGAAAGCATTTACTATAATTACTAGTATATATGGAATGCCACCTGAAAAGTTTAATTTCGAATATACTAGTAAGGATGGTAAATATCATATAGATAGTAATATTACTCCAAAAGAATTTTATGATAAATATATAGGTCTTAATTTACTCGATGACTATATAGAAATATCATCTTATCAAGATGATAAAATAAAATATAATCATGTATATAGAGAAGAAGAAACATCAAGAATAAGTAATAGAAATGATAATGTAACCTTAAACTTACCACCTAAGGAATTTGAGAGTTTAATTTTAAAACAATTAAAGAAAAATGAACCAGTTTATTTTTACTGTTCTACAACTTCTAAGAGGATTGATGGAATATGGATTGATATTATGGAAAGATATGGAGAAATTTTTGACCTTGATTTAAAATTAGATAGAAATTCAATCTTAAAAACAAATGGAATTACAAATTGTCACTGTATGATAATAACTGGTGTTAACATTATAGATAATAAAATCACAAAATGGAAAATAGAAAATAGTTGGGGTAACAAAAGTGGCAATCAAGGTTATTATATAGCTACCAATGACTGGGTAAAAAACTATGTACATAGAATCGTTATTAATAAAAAATGTTTAACCCCTAAACAACTTGAAATTTTAGAAAAGAATGTAATTGAAATAGAAAAATGGGATGCAAAATTTTAAAATGAATATTAGTCAATGATATGAAACAAAAATATATAGGAAATAACTTAGTAATAACTGAGTTGTTTTTTTATGAATTTAATAATTTGTTTTTCATTTCTATAGGTGATAGAAAATTTAATACTTGCATTGGAATATTATTGGACCTCTTTAGATATTGTTTACCTTGATATCTTAAGTATTCTAGTGAATAAAAAAGATAGAAAAGAATAAAATCATGATACTCGTAAAGTTATTTATAGTGAGTTTCCTAAATTTGTTACTTCTGGAAAATTAAATATTGATGAAATTCAATACTATAACAGTACATTAAAAACATTAGTATGTTTACCACCGGATATATGTGAAAAAGTAATGAAAATTCTTAATCTTCCTTTAGTAAGAAGCATGGATATAGAAAAACAAAGTAAACTAAAAGAACTAATATTAAGTCCAGAAAATTATAGTAGTTTGGAATATATATATAATAGTTATAAAGAAAAGGAAAAAGAATATGATGAGTTTCACAGAACTAAATTTGAATCCAATGCTACTAGTTACAATCCTGAAGTATCACTAGTGACAGTAGCAGAATTATTAGAATGTGATCATAATATAGACGAAGTATTAGATGGTTTTGGTGATGATGATGAGATTACTCCAAAAACATTAATTCGTTCACTTGCATATAAAAATAATCAAAATAATTAAAATAGTGCTATAATTATACATAGTTATTTGTTATAATACTATGTATAATTTTTTTGTGGAGGTAAGTATGGATAAACTAACAAAAGAAGAAGTATTACATGTTGCGCATCTAGCTAGAATTGCTGTAACAGAAAATGAAATAGAAAAATACCAAAAAGATTTAAAAAAGTTATTAGATGAAGTAGATAAAATCAAAGAAATAGAAGTGGAAGATAATAATTTATTAGTAACACCTGTTTCTTATCAGTCAACATTAAGAAGTGATTCTAGTGTAAGAAGTGTTGAATTTAATGAAATAAAAAAGAATGTGCCAGCAACAACTGGTAATTTTGTAGAGGTTCCGGTGATGGTAAGTGAATAGATATTTAGATTTAAGTATAAAAGAATTGCATGAATTATTATTAGAAAAAAAGATAACGCCACTAGATTTAGTAGAAGAAACTTATAGTAGAATAGAAGAAAATAGTGACTTAAATAGTTTCATTACTTTAAATAAAAGTGAGGCTTTAGCTTATGCTAAAAAATTAGGAGAAGAAGAAGTAGAAAAAGATAACTTGTTATGGGGAATTCCAATAGCGATTAAAGATAACATTTCTACTAAAAATTTAAGAACAACTTGTGCATCTCATATGTTAGAAAATTATGTACCAATTTTTGATGCTACAGTTATAGAAAAAATAAAGAAAAGCAAAATGATTATCATTGGTAAAACCAACATGGACGAATTTGCTATGGGATCTACTAGTCGTACTAGTTATTTTGGTGCTCCTAAAAATCCAATTGATAAAACGAAAATTACGGGAGGATCTTCCGGTGGTTCAGCAGCTTGTGTAAGTGCTCATCTAACTCCTCTTGCTTTAGGAACAGATACAGGTGGTTCTATTAGACAACCAGCTAGCTATACAGGAATTGTTGGTATGAAACCTAGTTATGGTAGAGTATCACGCTATGGTTTAGTAGCTTTTGCATCAAGCTTAGACCAAATTGGACCAATGACTAGAAATGTATATGAAAATGCTCTTTTATTAAATAAAATGGTAGGAAAAGATGAAAAAGATTTAACGAGTGACGATTTACAAGAAGAAGACTTCGCAAGATTAATTGGTAAAGATATTAAAGATATGAAAATAGCTATTCCTAACTATTTTGTAAGTAGTATTGTATCACCAATTATTATAGAAAAAATAAATCATGTAGTAGATATCTTAAGAGCAAGTGGTGCGGTAGTAGACTATATTGATATGAAATATTTAGATCAAGCAGTAACTCTATACCAAATTATTGCTATGGGTGAAGCTAGTAGTAATTTAGCACGTTTTGATGGCGTAAAATTTGGTTATCGTTCTAAAAATAGTGATAGTGTAGAAGAAATGTATGCTAATACCAGAAGTGAAGGCTTTGGAAAAGAAGTAAAGCGTAGAATTATGGTAGGAAGTTATTTATTAAGTGGAGAAAACGCTAAAATCTACTATGATAAAGCATTAACAATTAGAAATGCTATGAAACAAGAATTTGACCGTATCTTTAAAGACTACGATTATATTTTAGGACCAACTACCACAACTGTTGCTTACAATTTAGATGAAAGTCTAGATGACCCACTAAAATCTTTCATGGATGATGTATTAGTAATACCTGTTAACATGGCAGGACTTCCTGGTTTAAATATTCCTATGGGTTGTGATCAAAACCATATGCCAATTGGCTTACATATTATAGGAAATAGTTTTGAAGAAGCTAAAATGTATCAATTAGCTTCCTTCTTAGAAGATAAATTAAAGTAAATAGTTGGGAGGTATCACTATTAGAAGATTAAAAATAATAGAAAATAATTTTACCAAAAACTATCGTTTAAATAAGAAAAAAAGTAACAAGTTATTACTTACTACAAAAATAGTATTATTTGCTAGTTCCATAGCATTGATAAACCCAATTGAAGTAACAGCAAGCTCTAATACTATAATAGAAAATCAAGATAGTGAAAAAATAAATGATATAGAAGACGAAATAACTAATACCAAAGAAGAATCAAATAATGATAAAGGTAAAGAATATATTTTTTATGTCTCACTAACATCTTTATTATTAATAGGTTCAGGTTTATGTATCAAATTAGTAACCAATATCAAATCAAATCCTTATGTTCCAAAAACAGGAATCAAACTAGAAGAAGATGACAACGAATATTTTGAAAACAAAAGATTGAAAAAGAGTTCTAGCATTGTCATCAAATAAAATATGGAGGTAAAAAATGAGTGATTATAAAAAAACAGTAGGAATTGAAGTACACTGTGAACTAAAGACCAATTCTAAAATGTTTATTGATTCTATCAACAACTATGGTGGAGTAGCCAATGTCAATATAAATGAAATCGATTTTGCATTACCAGGTACCCTACCAACCATTAATAGTTATGGAATTGAACTAGGAATCAAGGCAGCTTTAGCCCTAAACTGTAAGATTAATAAAAAAGTAGTATTTGATCGTAAAAATTATTTTTATCCCGATCTACCAAAAGGCTACCAAATTACCCAAGCTAGAAATCCCATTGGTGTTGATGGATATGTAGAAATAGAAGTAGATGGTATTAAGAAAAAAATAGGAATTCATGATATTCACTTAGAAGAAGATACTTGTAAAAGTACCCATGCCGAATCTAAATCTTATTTAGACTTTAATCGTAACGGTGTACCATTAATTGAAATCGTATCAGAACCAGATATGAATAGTGAAAAAGAAGCAATGGCTTACCTAGAAAAATTAAAAGAGCTTCTTTTATATACTGATGTATCAGACTGTAAAATGGAAGAAGGAAGTATGAGATGTGATGTCAATGTATCAGTTTCTAAAACAGAAAAGTTAGGAACGCGTACAGAAACTAAAAATATTGGTTCTATCAGTAGTGTAGGACGCGCCATTTTAGTAGAAGCAGATCGTCAAATAGGAGAGTTAGAACAAGGAAATACCATTCAAGAAGAAACAAGACGCTTTGATGAAAAAGAAAATCGTACCATCTTAATGCGTGTAAAAGAAACTGGTAATGACTATCGCTATTTTCCGGAACCTGATATTCCACCTTATATCTTAGAAGATGAAAAAATAGAATCTATCAAACAAAATATGCCTATTCTACCAAATAAAAGAAGAGAAATCTATCAAGAAGCAGGTATTAATCCTGTTAATATTAATAAAATTATTGCAAATAAGGAAATCAGTGATTATTTATTAAAAGTAGATGGCAACCTAGTAATTGCTAGTAATCTACTATTAGGTGAAATCCAAGCTTACCTAAATAAAACAGGAAAAAATTTACTAGATACTAAATTAACTTATGATAAGTTTAATCTATTAGTAGAAAAATTAGATAAAAAAGAAATTAGTAACCAAGTATTTAAAGAAATTATCAATACTATAATGGAAACTGATTCTGATTTAGAAGAATTAATTGCTAGTAAAAAACAAAAAGAATTAACACTAGAGGAATTAGAAAAAATCGTTACAGAAGTAATATTAAATAATCCAGATAGCATTACAGATTATAAATTAGGAAAAGATAGAGCTACTAAATTCTTAATGGGTCAAATTATGAAAGCTACCAAAGGTAGTGCAAGTCCATCTCAAGCAAATGAAATTCTACTTAAGAAACTTAGTGAACAATAGTTTGATTGACTTATTTTGAAACTAAGGTATAATTTAAAATAAGAAGGAGCTAAAAAAATGAAATGGATAAAGAAAAATAAATTTACAGTAATTGCGATTATTCTATTTGTTTTATTTGCAATTATTGGATTTAAAGTAAAAGAAATATTCTTTCCTAACCAAAGAACAGCAATTTATGGAGATCGTCTAGATGGTAAAGTAGCAGTAGAAAAATCTACATATGATGAGTTGAAACAAAAATTAAGTGAAAATGAAAGAATCAAAAATGTAACAATTACGGAAAGTGGACGCCGTATTAATATTATCATGACAGTAGTCGATGATATGGGTAAAGAAGAAAGTAAAAAATTAACAGATAATATTACCTCTTTCTTTAGTGAAAACCAAATCGGTTACTATGATTTTGAAGTATTTGTCAAAAAAGAAGCAACTAGTGAAAATGATTTCCCAATCATTGGTTACAAACACCATAATAGTTCTAGTTTCTCTTGGACAAAAGATAGAGATAAAGTAGAGGAAACAGAAGAATGAAAAAGAAAATGATTATTATAATTCCTATTGTAATAGCTTTGTTAGTATTTATAGGAGTATATGCATACTTAAACCATGAAGATGCAAAGACAAGTTTAACCGTGGTTGAAAAAAAGTGGATAGCAAATAATTCAGATCAAAAATATGATTTTGAAATTGTAAATAATATACCAGTTTATTCTATGGACGGAACTGGCGTTATCTTTGATTTTATTAATAACTTTGAAATTGATACTAACTTAGAATTTAATAAAATTTCTTATTTAAAAGAAGCAAACTCAACAACGAATGGTCTTAGAATTAGAATTTTAGATAATGATACCAATCTAACAGAAAATGATTTACTAATTGCAGAAGACGGTTATGTTTTAGTTAGTAAAGAAAAAAATCGTTATGATAAAATTTCTAATATTACGACTGGTACCGTAGGAGCTTTAACTACTGATATGGGAGAAGTAAGTTACTTCTTAAAAACAGCTACTAATCTAACATATAAATCTTATAATGATATCAAGACAATGATAACAGACTTAGAAAATGGGACTATTACTATGATGGTAATTCCTCAAATAATGTATTTAGATGAAATATTAACAAGTAAAGATTACCAAATTAATTACTATTTCACAGAAATGTCTAAAAAGATAGTATTAACACTAAGTAATGATAATAAAGAATTAAATAATATCGTAAAAAAATATTATGAAAAATGGAAAAAAGAATACTTTGTATCAGAATATAATGAAGAATATTTAAAATATTATGTTTCTGCTAAAAATATGAATGCTAAAACCAAAGCAGATATGTTATCAAAAAACTATGTTTATGGTTATGTAGAAAATGCTCCTTATGAATTAAATGTTGATGGTACTCCATCAGGAATCGCATCAGAATATATAGCTAGACTAAAAAGATTAACTGGAATTGATATTACATATAAAAAATATAAAAACGTAGAAAGTTTACAACAAGCAATTAATAATAAAGAAGTAGATATTTATTTTAACTATTTTGATGCTTCATTAACAGGGTATACAAATACTGTATCACCATTTGTAGAAGAATATGTAATACTTAGAAATAATAAAAATAAAGAAAATGTAACTACTTTTGAAGAACTAAAAGAAAAGAATATAAATGTACTATCAAATACGGCTTTAGGAAAATACTTAAAAGCAAATTCTAAAGCAAATATCATAGAAAAAAATAAATTAGAAGAATTAACAAAAGATGATAATCTACTTGTTATCGATAAAGAAGTTTATTTATACTATCGTAATACCAAATTTAGTAAGTATGAACCTATCTATACTGCTACTATGAGTAATGATTATACATTTAGTATTTTAAGTAGTGATAGTGATTTATATAACCTATTTAACTTTATTATTACGACAAATTCATACTATAACTATCGTATTAGTGGATTAAATTCTCTAAATTTATCTTTGGTAGATAGAACATCATTTGAAGAATTATATTTAATCGTATTAGGAATTATTCTTCTACCATTATTAATATTATTAGCTCTATACTTAATACTTAAGAATAGAAAGAAACAAAAGAAAGTAAGAAAAGAAGATAGACGTAAATATACCGATATTTTAACTTCTCTAAAGAATAGAAATTATTTAAATTTAAATATGCCTATTTGGGAAAATAGTAAAATATACCCACAAACCATTATCATGATTGATTTAAATAATATTAAATATGTTAATGATAACTATGGTCATGAAGCAGGAGATAACTTAATCGTAGCTGCCGCTTCTAATTTAGTAAACAATCAACTAGAAAATAGTGAAATCATTCGTACAGATGGTAATGAATTCTTAATTTACTTAGTAGGTTACACCGAAAAACAAATAGAAACTTACTGTAAAAAATTAAATAAAGAATTGAAAGATTTACCATATGGTTTTGGTGCCGCTATTGGTTATAGTATGATTATGGACGACATTAAAACAATTGATGATGCTATTAATGAAGCAACTCTTGAAATGAAAACAGTAAAAGAAGAATTGAAATAAGTAGGTGATTTCATGACCGCTAATTGGCGTGAAAAAGTTCAAAAATTCGCTCATAAAGTATTTCAAATGATTAAAAAGCCAGAAATGCGTATTTTAGGTTCTATGTCAAGTAGTGTTGGTGGAACCAAAAACTAATGATAATAGAATTG
>OGDF01003385.1_pt1 | contig 19639 bp, 10 predicted proteins | sample 1570141 | NCBI WGS metagenome assembly OGDF01 (sample SAMEA4370581, study PRJEB24528) | human gut metagenome | reverse complement strand
AGGGATACCTGCATATAGAAGTGCGGGTAACAGAGCGAATGCAATTATGCTTTTTCTGATTGCTGGTAATAGTTCCATAGTATCTTTGATTTTTGATTTATGCAAATATAGACGAAGAAGGTGTCTTACCTATGGAATTTTATTCATTTACATGGAATATTGTTCATCTTCTTTCTGTTCTTTTTTCATATACGGATAACAATCTTTATTCGTCGTGTTGGATTTGTATTGGATTTTAGTTATTGATTGGGGGGGACTGACAGATAGATTCTTTATATGAAAAGAAATGAGTAAATGAACTGTACAGAACTTGTTGATATCACTTTTCTTTTATAATCCATATTCCTTCAAAAAAAGGAGCCTCACCTCGTAGCTTTCCTTCTTCTGTTTTATATAGCCGTGCGCTTACTATATCGTTGATTTGTATTATATAAATATCTCCTTTTTTTGTGTAGTGGCTTGTTAGAACCAATGGTCCTGGTGCGACAAATCGGCATAGCGTGTCGTTCAGGAAATCTATGTAATCTATTTGTGGATTGCCATCTACAAGTTCATAGCGTATAGTTTTTTGTTGTTTGCATCCCGCTATTAACAAGAATAGTGTAGTGAAGCATATAAACCGACCGATTTTTTTCATTATAAAATAAGTATTTATGGTGTGGAAAATAGGGGAGTGCTGAATTCGGCACTCCCCTTTATTAATTATTGACTGCAAAAATCTAGTCTGTTAATAGCCAGGATTTTGCATTGCGGCTTTTTCTTCATCACTTAAATTCGTACCGTCTTCATGTTGAAGTTGGTCTAAGAATGTTTGTGGAATAGGACGAAGCAAATGTTTGTCTGCTATATTGGCAGCTGCTTCCGGATTGAATAATTTAGCACGTTGAACCAAAGTCTTGGTACGGCTCAATTCTTCCCATCGGTTCCATTCACCTAAGCATTCACGGGTACGTTCGTTTAAAATGAAATTGATCAAACGGTCTTTGTCCCCATTTACGCCCATAGCTGATAGAATAGCTTCATCCTCGGCTGGTAATGATGAATAACTTGAAATTTGCAGACTGGAAGCATCTGTTGTGCGTTCTATACCAGTTGAAAGATAGTAAGTGTTCTTTTGAAGGAAAGAAGCCTTGAATGCCTCTGTGTTATTGATCTTGGTACCATTGGCATCTTTGCATTTGCCTAAAGTGCTTAGTGCGGTTGAATTATCTTCGTCACCGCCTGCGCTTTTCAAGAAAGCCATAGAACCATCGGTGTAGTATTCGCGGTCTTCACCATTTTTCCATTCGGCACGTGCACGGAGCTGGTTGATGGTAGAGATAGCATCCTGGAAGTTACCGGAACGTACTTGAGCTTCCGCTTTTATCAGATAAGTTTCGCCTGTACGGGCCATAATGACATCACGATGTGCGTCACCTTTCTCTGCTGTACGCGATCCGTCGTCAGTCTTATTGATACCACAGAATACATTGGACTGTGCTGGATTTCCGCTAACACCATAGGTGTTCAATACATATTGACCACCGGCATATATAGGGAATACATTCGGCACCCATTTATTTGTTTCGGGGTTTACAAAGGAGTGGGCTATACCACCACGACCTACTGTTCCATAATCGGAGTTTGTGGCGTCTTTAAAACGGTTGTCACTTTTTTTATTAAGAATAAAGATGATGCCTTGGTCGCCTAGTGTTGGAACCTGATCGGCTGTAATACCGTTTGTAGCCACTACATCATCTGCTTTCGATGCAATATTATTCAATCCGTAGACAGTTTTGAATGTTTTCCACATACGTGAGTCATTCACATTGTCGAAGATAGCATAAGCGTATTCTGTAGGGCGGCAACGTTGGAAGTCCATACCACCGATATATTGACCACGTTGTGTCCAACCACCGGAGAAGTTGGAGAATTGTGGGTTGAAGTAATTATAAGTACGGTTTCCGAAACGTCCGGTTGCCGAAGAAGTGTGTTGGCATGACATTAATATTTCATTAGATTCTTCGGCTTTGCAGTCTATACCAGTCCATTTGGCGTAAAGGTTATTATAATCACTTTCTAACGGACATTTTGAGATGACTTCATCACATAATGTAATCGCTTTTTTCAAATCAGCATCAGCAGGATAACTTGAGTTCCAGTCGCTGCAACGTTCAGACTGACGGTACAGCAAAGCTTTTGCCAGGAAGTGTGCTGCTGTGTATTTAGTCCATGTACCTGTACCACGCCATCTATCTGTAGGCAGTTTGTCGTAAGCGTTCTGCAAGTCATCAATCACTTGGTTTAATGTTTCTTCTGCAGAAGCGCGAGTAAAGGTTCTGACCACACCTTCAGTAACTTGGGTTTGCAGAACCACACCACCATATTGTGCGAAAAGACGATAGTAGTTATATCCACGTAGGAAATAAGCTTCCCCTAGGCATTTTTCACGGACTTCCGCATCAGTAACATAGTCAGCTGATGCGATAACTTGATTTGCAGAGGCGATGCCGTAATACATCTGATCCCAAAGAGCCGATACACCCGGACAGTTGTTGTTGGCGGCACCGTTCGCCGTTGTACAGTCCAACGGGTTCAGACGGCTGTCATAAGTGTTCCATGGTTCTGCAGTCAGGTCAGAGCCGTTTGTAAATTCATCGGTGCCGTAAAGGGTAATACCATACGCCCATTCATAACCGAAATGCCAACGGATGTTACCGTACAGTGCGGTAGCCAGATCTTGAATGCCCTGTGACGTTTTGAAATAGTCAGTGGTATAGGATGACTTGTTTTTTTCATCTAGGAAACTATCGCTACAAGAACTGAAACTAGCAGTCATTGCGACAGACAGGGCGGCTGTGAATAATGTATATTTTAAATTTTTCATTTTAAAAACAGTTTAATGTGTTATTATCAAATTAGAAACCAACTTGTAAACCGAAAGTAAAGCCTCTATTGTAATAAGTAGTGCCTAAGTCCAAATCCATAAAATCTACTGAAGAATAGAGGTTGCCTATATTCTTAGCTTGTGCGTATAATTTAAGAGAACTGATTCCGATGTTCTTTAATGCTTTGGAATTAAAGTTATAACCCAGAGAAATGTTACGGATCTTGATGAATGAAGCGTCTTTAAAGCCTAGCAGACTTGAATAAGCATCACCACCCGCTGTACTGTAAATTGGTTTTTGATAATCAGCACCAGTATTGTCTGGAGTCCAATAGTTTATTTCACGTTGGTTATACATACCGTTTTGGCCTTCACCACCCGTATCAACTATATAACCAAATCGTCCGTTCAGCTCGATACCTAGTTCAAGACCTTTATAGTTGAATGTATTGCTCCATCCCAGCACCCATTTAGGATTTTTATTGCCAAGAATAATACGGTCATTACTGTCAATAATATAGTTGCCATCCTGATCAACAGGTTTCACCATGCCTGCTTCAAATTTATGTCCATTAGCATTAAATTTAGCCATCTCTGCCGCATCGCTTTCCTGCCACAGACCATCGTTGGCAATACCATAGTAAACATTGATTGACTCACCAATGAACCAGGCATTGGAAATGTCATCCTGCTTACCGTTAGCAAGTTCTAAGATTTCATCTTTTTGATAGGCTGCATTGATAGTGGAACTCCATTCAAAGTCTTTAGTTTGTATGGGAACCAGGTTCAAAGATAAGTCAACACCGAAGTTTTTTGTTTTACCTACATTGGCATAAGTAGAATTAAAGCCAGTTAAGGTTGGAATAGTCATGCTTAATAATAAGTCATTGGTGTTAGAGTGATAAATATCCATTGAACCGCTGATACGTCCATTCAAGAAACTGAAATCTATACCATAGTTATATTGTGTTGTCTTTTCCCAACCTAAATTTTTATTTGCCATTTTTACTTGAGAAGAAGTGTAATAAGGTTCATTAGTAGCATAAGCAGGGGTCAGAGTAGAGCCAAAAGGTACATAGAATGACTGGATGTTACCTAATGTAGAATATGCACTTACAGCTGAGTTACCAGTTGTTCCCAAACCGAAACGAAGTTTTAACTGGTTTATCCAAGAAATATCTTTCATGAAGTCTTCTTGGTCAATGCGCCAGCCCAAGGCGGCAGAAGGGAAGAAACTCCATTTGTGCCCGTCTGCTAATACGGAAGAACCGTCATAACGTCCGGATACAGTCAATAAATAACGGTCGTTGTATGCGTAGTTTACACGTGCCATGTACGATGCCAGCTGATTCTCAGACATACCAGTACTCATACCAGCACCATAAGTTGCTGCATCAGTAATATCTACACTGCCCATGTTGTACCATTCAAAATTTTCATTAGGGATGGCGTTAGCACTTTCGGAACCACTTTCTTTATTATATTTGGAAGCTGATTGCAATAAGGTTACGCCTAAGTTATGTTTGCCGAATGTCTTGTTATAGTTGATCTGATTATCCAGTGTCCATGACAAGTAACGATCTGTTGCATATTTAGCATAGTTTTTTGAGCCCATTTTCACGGCAGAGTCTTTGCTGATAAAAATACCTTGACGATAGTGGCGGAAATCAGGACCGAAAGAGATTTTATAGCTTAGTCCCTCTAGAGGTGCCCATATTTTCCCAAAATCAAATTGTCCGTAAAAGCTGCCTAGTGCACGGAAAGTTTGGCGGTTATCGGTTGACTTATTCCATTCGTCAATTACAGTATAAACATTGGTGGTGGAGCCACAGGGGTTGGTAATGATATTTCCTTCTTCATCATAAGGAACACCAAAGCGTGGAATAGCTTTTGCCGCGCTATATATATCAACAGGGCCCGAGCCTGAAGATTGTCCGGTACGGGAATAACCATAGTCTTGAACCGCCCATGAACCGTTGATAGATCCGCCCATTTTAAACCAAGGTTTTACTTGTAAATCGACAGACATTGAAAAATTATAACGTTCATATTCCTGTCCTTTCTGAGTTCCTTGATTATTCAGGTAACCAACAGAGAAGAAAGCTTGCGCAGTTTCGTTACCGCCACTACCACTGATGGTGTGTTCATGAGTGATACCTGTTTGGGTCACTATGTCTGCCCAGTCGGTATCTGTTACTTTACTTTCATCCCAAGTACCGTTACTCCAACCTTTATTTACATTTGCCAAAGCTGCGGGATCACCTGATGCTGCGAAATAAATTTGGTCTTTATCGTAGTTAGGTTGGTCACCGCGAGGATTGTTTACCGGATCTGAGTTATAATAAGCCCAACGGCGCCAGGTAATATAATCGCTTGCACTCATGGCAGGTGATTTGTCTTTTAGGTTTTCTAATGTGACAGAACCTGAGTAGTTTAAAGCGAGTCTACCCGCTTTACCGCGTTTGGTAGTTATCAATATGACACCATTGGCACCGCGAGAACCGTAAATAGCTGTAGAAGAGGCATCCTTTAAGATATCAATGGATTCTATGTCACGCGGATTGATCGTTTCAATTCCTCCAGCACTCAAAGGAACTCCATCTACTACATACAGAGGGTCTGATGATGCACTGATAGATCGGTTACCACGAATACGGATTGATCCTACAGTACCCGGACGTTCACTTGAGGTGATATCTACACCGGCAGCTTTGCCTTGTAAGGCTTCAAAAGCATTGTTCACAGGTCTTGTATTCAATTCTTCAGAACCAACACGTGCCATAGCACCAGTCACATCACTTTTTTTCTGAACACCATAACCTACTACCACAACCTCATCCAGTGTTTCAGTATCCTCCTCCAAGATTACCTTAACGGTAGATTGTCCTTTCACCTGGATATCTACGGTCTTGTATCCCACGAAACTTACTTGGATAGTTCCATTATCAGGAACATTTTGAAGTGTGAACTTACCATCAAAGTCAGTAATTGTACCATTGGTAGTACCTTTCACCACCACACTGGCACCGATTACAGACTCACCTGTCTTATCAAGGACAGTACCCGAAACGGTTTTGCTCTGTGCAAAGGCCCCTACAGCCAATACGGATAACAAAGCAACGAAGAAAAGCCGCTGGAACTTCTCCAGACAACTCAACAGACTTGAATTCTTTCTGTCTTTCATACTTTAATTATTAAGTTAAACAAAAGTTAGAAAGCAGTTTTTTTATAGGATTATTATATTGATAAACAGTGAGTTATATTTTTCAACGACTCATATATTGAATAAAAATTAAATCTATGTTTTCTTTTTAATCACACATATTCTCAATCTATATTCTTATTAATCAAGTATATATAAATTAATATTCTCATACTATTATTATTAATAGCATATTTTATTTCCTTTTTGTTGTATTCAATATCGTGACTTATCTAATTAATATCATTCATATAAACAATATATACTACTTACTTCTTTGATAAAAACTTGCTATGGATTTTAAAATCATCTATAACAGATGATTGACGATAGTTTGACATTACATCGATTTTTTTTTAATAACTTTAAAGCATAGGAAAGACGGGAATGCGACCCTTAAAAATATTTTTATTTTTCAAGTATGAATATACAAAATGACAGCGGAAATAAAAAACTAAAAACTTTATGATGACTCTTTACTATAGTTCTTCTTTTAAAATAGAATATCCTTTATAAAAACAGGAAGAATTTTGGTCCAAACTATGATTCGACATGATTGAGAACTAAAACTCAATCATCAGATTTGTATACTTAATCAACAGATGCTTGATGCTTATTGGAAATTTAAAGAGTGTATAAATCTATAATAAAAAAAGAAGAATATTTTCCGTATTACCATGTTATTGACTGAACGTCTTGACATATTCCCATATGTACTTTTTAATAATAATGAAACCTATAAGTTCCTGTATTATCCCAATAATGGCCTTTATTAGATGAATGGTGCCTACATCATAAATAATAATTATACCAAGAACTTCAGACCAGAGACTATTAACCTTATAAAAAAAGATGTGACTTTAAAAAAAATACTAATATATGGATTTCTCAAATTGCTTTTAATTGAAAGATCCATATATCAGTATTTCATTTCCCTAGTTTTGTATAATATTTTTTTTGATAGGCTAAGCCTTTATCGTTTTTATCGGTAAAATTTCTGCAAATGCAATGAAGAATCCAATGTTTTAAGGAAGCATAAAATCTTTTAAAGCCATTTTACAATGTATTTGTTCTTGACCGGAAACGGTTTCAGAATTCAAATATACATCGATAAGATCGTCATCATTCATGCCTTTATCTTGAAATTTATAATAAATTTCTCCAGGCATTTCAAGACTTATAAACGAAGAAATTGAGTTATTACTACTTTGTATACTATTATTAAAATACAAATTTAGATTCAACTTATTATTAGAAATATCTATATCTTTTTCGCCATCATAGTATAATAAAAAGAAAACTGGCTTATATAAATCATACTCAAAAGTTGGAACAATATTCATATAACCATTTTTTATATAGAATGCTCCGGCCGTTTTATCTAATGAATAAATACTCTTATTTTTTAGATGGATAGAGTCTTGGCCGGATATTTGATACTCTTCACTTAAAGTGTCAACATGAACTGTAAAAGTAGGAATCTGTTGGCTCATTCCATTCGTACTGTTTAATATAATATCATAAGTTTTTCCATCCTCCAATTGAGTTATATTTTCATTTTCCTCCAATAGATTAAAACTAACTATGGCACGTTGTACTTCTTTTAACCAAGGTATACGATTAAGACTTTCTTCTGTTGGAACTAAAATTGCACCAAAATCCGTGTATAACTTGTAGCCACGAATATTGTCTCCACTAACCGTAACATATACACCATTAAATTTAGACCATTGCGCATCATCGTCATTACTGAGACATGAGCAAAATAGCCCGATACAAACTACAAAAACTACAAAGAAAAAGAGAATATAAAATCTAGATTGTTTCATGTCATTTTTATAAATTATAATTTAAAGGTAAAAGAGGATGCTTTATACATATTGATGCATCCTCTTATTGTATATTTATTCTATTACCATCCTGCGTTTTGAGACAAATTAGGATTTTTCATACGTTCCGATTGTGGAATTGGGAAGAGATACATTTTATCATTCCAAACACGATTGACAACGTTTCGTTTATAAGTGATAGTACCATCCTCATTTTTTGTAAGTTTCATTTCTATGATGCTCTTTAATTTATCACCGTCTTTCCATCTTCTCAGATCATAAAAACGATGTCCCTCAAAAGCCAATTCTACCATGCGCTCATTCTGATATTTATTCCAAAAAGCATCTGCCGACAAACCTGTTGGAAATTCCGGCATTTTGACATCAGTACGATTACGTATGATATTTACCGCTTCACAAGCTGTCATCCCGAATTCGCCAGCATTATCAGCAGAACCCGTATATTGGAATATGGCTTCTGCATAGTTTAAGTAAAATTCTCCTAAACGATAAGTGATCCATGAATGGCGGCTGGTTTTTGTAGTACTATTGGCACTCAGATCAATGGCTGAATCCAAATATTTTTTCAAATAATATCCGGTAGGAGTTGCACCTGAAAGAGGTTCAGCATTCAAACCTCCATAAAAAGTTTCAATAGGATTGGTATTCTTTGATGGCCATTTTGTATCGCCATTCTTCACAATAGTCATATCGAAGCGTGGATCACGTCCGACATATGGATTAGAAGCGTCATAACCACTTCCTGTTTCATTCCACATTTTTCCAGTAGCTTTCATTTCATAGGCATCAACCATATTTTGTGTTGGACAATTACCGGAATTTCCACCTGGTACTCCCATTGGAAAATTATATTCTTCCAATGTGCTGATGTTACCATTATATCGACGAACAAAAATCATTTCATTATTTGACCAGTTGTTAGGTCCCCACAATTCTGAGTACTTACTTAATTTAAAACCGTTAGCCGTACAAGTTTCAATCACTTCTTTATTAGCTTCAGCTGCTCTGCGCCACAAATCTTTGTTATTTTCCGGATTAAACAATGGACTGGCAGCATATAAAGCAGCACGTGCTTTTAATGCCAAAGCCGCATAACAAGTAACACGACCGTTCTCTGCTGGGGCAATTCCGTCCAGTCCAAGTTTTGTGTAGTCTGCAGGTAATTCAGTAGATAATTTGTCACATTCTGCTATAATGGCATTAAAAATTTCCTGTGCAGGGGTGCGTGTTAGACTGTTTACTTGATCCGTAGTTACCATTTCTGTAAAATATGGAACATCCCCATAAGCACGTACTAAATTAAAGTAAAAATATGCACGCAAAAAACGAGCTTCCTTGAAACTGTTGGTATAACGGAACATTTGTGCACGATAGTCATCATTTAATTTTAATTCATCAAATGTCAATCCTTGAAATTCAGCCAGATACTGATTACATATCTGAATTGCTTTATAGCTGCTAGTCCAGATATTAGACATTGGATTAGCCGGACTCCAAGATCCGTTTACAAAATCACATATATCATTGTTTGTATAGGCATATTCAGCTTCATCACAAGCGGATGCCAGCATTCCACCTTTATATGTTTGACCAAAGTCATAGTCTAATATGGAATAAACATTGGTAATCATACCAATTACATTTTCATAACTTTCATCTATATAGTCTTTTCCGTAATTGGCATATTCGTGATAATCCAGGTTACATGCAGCCAAAGTTACCATACATGCCATTCCGCTCACTATTTTTTTGATTTTCATAATCATGTTTTTAATTTAAGTTCAACAATTAAAAGCCGATAGTTAATCCAGCCACTACACTACGAGTTAAAGGATAAGTCGCTCCATAAACTTCGGGATCGGCAATATTAATCTTATCAAAACACAAAAGGTCAATACCTCTCACATAAATCTTTGCATTGCTTAATATTTTGCTTTTTTTCACCCATGTTTGTGGAAACTTGTAATACAACTCTATTGAACGAAGTTTCAAAAATGAGCGGTCTGCCAACCACAAGGTATTGGTCTGATAATTGTTCTCATTACTTTGAGAGCTCAAACGAGGATATTTAGCGTCTTGATTTTCCGGAGTCCACCGGTTATCATAATATTCCTGTGAAATCGTTGTATTATTTATTAATGGCCAGTATAAACTCTTCGTATTTAATACAGCAGAATATCTTCCTGTTCCTTGGAACATGGCATCAAAGCCTAATCCTTTCCATTCCGCGCCCAAATTGAATGAATAGTAAATTTCAGGAGCAGTCGTACTATACCCTATAGCAACTTTATCATTCGCATCAATGATATTGTCACCATTGACATCCTTATATTTTATATCACCAGGTTTTACATCACCAAATGACTGCTTAGGACTATTCTCAATGTCAGCTTGATCTTTAAAATATCCGATAACTTCCATACCATAAGTTTGCTTCAGAGGGTTACCTGTAGTTATAAGATTGTCATACATACGCGGTTCTTCCATTTGCTCGATAATCTCATTTTTGGCTAAAGCAAAATTAGCTCCTATATTTAAAGTAATGTCAGCAATTTTTTTGTGGTAATTAGCACCAATTTCAACTCCCCAACTATCTACAATGCCACCATTTTCATAAGGAGCAGTAAATCCTAAGACACTTGAATAATGGCCGCTTGAAGACACCCAAATATCTGAACGTCTTTCATAATAAGCATCAAAAGATACATCCAACCCATTGAACATACTGGCATCTAAACCGAAATTATATTTATATGCTTTTTCATGAGTAGAATTCAAAGAAGCCAGACGACCTAATGACCAACTTTGCGTTCCTACAGAATAATTTGTGTCAAATGGATAATAACCACCGCCACCATATGTTTGTTCCCAATAGTTAGTAACCTCGTTGTCATCATCCAACGGAAGACGGTCGGTATTAATGACGCCAAACGAAGCTCGCAGTTTTATAAAATTAATCCAAGAAATATCTTTTATGAAATTTTCTTTTGACATGACCCAAGCTAAACCAACAGTGGGAGATATAGACCATTGATGTCCTGGTGCCAATTTATTAGACGCTGAAGCAACTACACTCAAATCAGCAAAATATTTATCTTTGTATCCATAATGAGTATAGAAAGAGGCATTCTGACGATACCAAGTCTGATCAGTCCCTTTGGTATTACGGTATTCATAGTCCCATTTTAATTGACTATAAATCTTATTGTCTTTATTTATTTGTTTGTCATAAAATAAAGTTGCTGCAAAATTGAATACCCGTGTAAATGCAATACATTTAGCATCACTACTCATCGCACTTTCTTTACCATCAGTATAATAAGTCGTACTTGAGGGTACGCCATTTTCCCATGCAGTTACCGAATTACTACCATAAACAAAAGTTTTAGAATGATTTTCCCAATATTGGGCATAGTTATCATAAGATAACATACCGCTTGCTCCTAGTCCTGGGGTTATAGATGATAAATCTTGGGTAAGAGTCATATCAGCGAACAATGTACGTTCGTGGAACTTTGTGTAAGCCGCCGCTTGTGATACAGCTAAAGGATTTTTGGTTCCAGCCCAAGTCGCACTACCTCCCCATGTACCATTTTCCAAACGAGCGGGAAAAGCAGCGGAAGGTAAAGTATAAATCATATCCCATAAATTAGCACCTCCCTGATCGTCCGCTCCCGGAGTCCTAGTTTCTGACAGGATACCTAATACATTTAATTTCAATTTTGTTTTTTCTGTTAGATCAATATCCAGATTAGTACGTAAATTGGCTCTGGAGTATTGGTCCTGTGTAGAATATCCATCATTCATATAAGGATTGGCAATAAATCCTTTATTAGTAGTCAAGTTAGCCATGGCATAATAACGGAATTTGCTTGCCCCACCTCGGAAACTTATATTATATATATTGGTGGCATCCATATCACGATAAGTTTCTCCAAGCCAATCCACATTAGCATAAAGATATGGATATTGACCACTACGAAATGCGTTCAGCTCATCTTGTGTATAACGTGTTGTTAACCCGTCATTTACCAATGCTTCATTCATGGCATTTGCATAAGAATAACTGTCTACAAACTTGGGTTTGCGTGCCTGCCAACCGAAACCATGATCATAAGTAAACTTGATTTCACGTGTATTATAAATACCACGTTTGGTAGTGATATTAACTACACCATTAATACCTTTATGTCCGTAAATAGCTACTGCAGCAGCATCTTTCAATATAGTGACAGTTTCTACCTCTTCAGGAGTAACATCTGTAATATCACGTTCAATACCATCCACCAATATCAACGGATTATTGGTAGATAAACTTTGTAGACCACGAATAAAAAATGTAGGTTCAGCATCTGCATATCGTCCGCTACCTTGTAAAGTAGTCAAGCCTGTACCATATCCAAAAAGCGAATTAGCTATATTTTTAGCACTACGCTTATTGAAATCTTCATTATATACGGTAGAGATTGATGAGGTAGATTCTTCCAGACGTTGAGCTTTATGATATCCGATTTCTACAACTTCATCGGAATATTTTGCCGGTTTACCGGAAGTTATACTATCATTGAGTTCCTGTGCATACCCCTGCATACTCAAAAAAGTAAGGAGTGCCGGAATAATTAATCTATTTTTTCTCATAATAATTAATTCAAATTGTAATTGAAGTATTCATTAGTTATTACCATCCGGGATTTTGAACAAGCCCGTATCCTTTATTAACTTCTGTTGACGGAAATGGAGAAAGATACCATTTAGGGTCAAATCCATTTGTCCACCAATAACGAGTAGGGTTATTCAATTCAAATTTTTCATATTCAAAATGGGTTGGATAAGCCATCTTCCCTTCATCGTTTCCACGCCAAGGCAAATCTCTTCGTACTCCGTTGTCATCTAAACGATAAATGAAAAGTCCATGCAATTGCTTTTCAAATACATCTGCTCGTTTATAGCGAATCAAGTCAAAGAAGCGTGCATCTTCCATACCTAGTTCGCAAGCACGTTCACGAAGAAGTTCTTCAATAAAAGCATCTTTATTACTTTGTAAATTTTTATCTGGATTACATTCTGCCAATCCTTTCATTCCTACACGTGCGCGTACAATATCTACTTGAGCTATAGCTTTATCCATACTGCCTCGTGAACTTTGACACAATGCTTCCGCATAAATTAAATGCAGTTCAGCTATACGGATACAAGGCCAATGTACATATCTACGCAACATATCGTTTCCCATTAAGAATTTGATGGGTGCATATCCCGTAGCGAATGAACCTGTTTGACTGGTAGGACCATTGCCGGCACTCTTTCCGCCCAACCACGATTCAAAGCAATACCCCGACATATTTCCTGTAGTCCAATCCAAAGATTCTTGCTGGCCATTTACAATGATTTCTTCATACATACGCGGGTCACGGGTCAATTCTATATTTATTAGTCCGTCACTGGCTGTGCCCGTTCCTTTCAAAAACATTTCATCCAGTTTTCCTTCACTTTTAGTCTTATCCCAATCAAACGGCATACCATCTTTCCAAGGAAACATTTCCATATATTCTTGTGTAGGACTGTAACCACGATGAATGCTCATAAGAGGATCTCCCCATTGGTGCCAATTATAATGACTTGATTTGAATGCATCAATATCAATTACACGTGTGTTTATCAATACTTCCGGGCTATCCAAATTAGCATAGCCTGCACGATATGCCAAACGATAATCTTCTGGACGAGTACCTTTCGCCCGCTGTAAACTATATCCACCTTTAGAAGCCAGTTCATTAAAGAATTGTTCACACGCTTCCAGACAGCGATCCCATAGTTCCGGTTTATAACCACCATACCAAATAGCAGGATTGCCTGTCGCTCCCGGGTAATAAGGCTGGTCGGAATTAAATAAAGGTGAGGCTGCAAATTGAAGAATACGACATTTATAAGCTAAAGCTGCTGCTCTAGTCCAGCGTCCGGATTCAGATGCAGGTGTTTCTACAGTCCAAGGAAGTACAGCAGCAGCTTCATCCAGCAATTGTACCATATAATTCACTGTTTCTTCCACACTGTTACGGGGCATTTCATAGCTTGTATCTGTCCCACTGAATGTACCTTTAATTAAAGGAATGCCACCATAATGACGAAATACATCAAAATAACGGGAGGCAAGAATACATTTCGCTTGTGCCACCATAGAAACTTTTTCATCTTCCCCTAACCCCGGTACATTATCAATATTCTCAATCAACATCCATACTCCACGTACAGCTTCCCAGATATTATTCCTTAAATAATCAAATTTATCAGAACGTTTACCATAATTAGCTGTATGAGTACCTTGATAATAAGGTCCGGTGATACCGGCTGATGGATAAGTATATATATAAAGATCTGTCAATGCCTCCGGTTTGCCCACGTAATTATTAGAACTTTCCTGATTAGCTACATTTTTATAAGGAAGCCCATAATATTGCATACCATAAAGATTAGTCAGAAACTGTCTGGTATATTCAGCATTGTTAAATACGGTATCTTTTGTAACCGATCCTCCTGGAGCCTTTTCCAAAAAAGAGTTGCCGAACTTGATTTCATCGACACATGAAGTAGCGATGACAGATGTTAGAGCCAGTCCTGAAGCAACATTAAAAATCCATTTATTATATTTTTTCATTTGATTGCATTATTAAGATTAAAAACCAAGTTTCAAACTCAATGAATATGTTTTTGTCAGCGGATAAGAGGGAGAATTGCTAGCCTTTGATTCCGGATCACTCCAAAAATATGGAGTAAAGGTCAATAAATTATATCCACTTAACGCTAACTGCATAGTATTCAGTTTCAGTTTTTTCATAAACGGAAGATTGAAATTATAAGCAATTTGCAGATTTTTCAAACGAAGATACTTAGCATCTTTCTCCCACAAAGTTGATTCCGCATAGTTATTGGTATCGTTGATAAATGTCGCACGCGGATATTCCGCATTTGGATTCGGATTCTCTGGAGTCCATGTATGGTCTAACATATATTCCAACAAACCTCCTTGATCTGAGTTTGTACGGTCTGTAAAAGGTTGGCGGAATACGCTTGATATACTGCGGCTTACATTCCATGCGGCAGTCCATTGCATTGAAACATCAAATCCCTTCCAGCTGAATCCCATATTAAGACCGGCCATGTATTCCGGATCATCTGTGAAACCAAATTGACGTGACATATCGTTAGAATCTATTTTACCATCGTTATTTAAATCGACATATACACAATCACCATTTTTTAAATCACTGACTAATTGTTCTGGCATATCCGTACCATATACTTCTTTGTAATGAGTAGGGGTTGTTTCCGAATTATAATATTCAAAGAATTTATATTGGCTGCGTGAACCAAGACGACGTCCTTTTTGATACATATATTCTTCATTCTGCGGAGCTTCTTTTCTCTCTACCACCCGATTTTGATTGTACATCAAATTCAATCCTACGTTATATCTAAAATTGTCGCCTATTTGATCGTTCCATTTTAAAGTGATTTCCCAGCCCCAGCTTCTCATTTCCCCAAGATTAGCCAATGGAGGAGTAAATCCTAATACAGAAGGAGCCGTACCGTCACTCAACATAATGTCTGTACGTTTTTCATGATAATAATCAAATGAAGTGCGTAAGCGATCATTAAGGAAATTAGCATCTACACCTAAATTGGTTTTCAACGCTTTTTCCCATGTAATATCTTGGTTATTCTTTCCATTTTCATAAGCTGCAGGACTTACTGTGGAATTATTGATACCAAACAAAAAACCATGACCATCACGGTTAATTAAAGAAGAATTATTAACTACATAAGGATCAGACATATAGAGGAAACGTTGCTTGTTTCCGTCAAAACTATCATTACCAACTAGACCGATTGTATAACGAAATTTCAAGAAACTTACTACTGATTTTATAGGTTTCCAGAATTTTTCCTCACTAACAATCCAACCAAAAGACCCGGCCGGAAAAGTACCAAAACGTTTGCCGGGTGCATAATTCTCGGAACCATTATATCCAATATTGAATTCTGCCATATAGCGGTTTTTCCAATCATAAGTTGCACGTCCCACTATACCAACCATACCACGAGGAATATCAGAATATGCACTAGGATAATATATCTTAGACTGATTGTATAACAATAATGCTGAAACATGATGATTACCGAATTCCCGGGCATAGTTTAAGGCTGCCTCCATATACCAATCACGTGATTTAGCCGGATCCTTATCTTCATATTTCAACTGAGAATTTTGTCCATATTTCTTATAAGCAATCGTACCATCTTCCTGTAATACAGGAGTATAAGTTGCAACACTAGCACTAGCCTGTGTATAAGATGTAAAGCCACTATTGTATGATCCTTTAATATGGAATGACAATCCTTTAGTTATAAAATCCAGTTTTTGTTTTAATTGGACATCAGCATTTAAGGTGTTATTACTGGTTCGCATAAAACCTCCACCATAGTATCCCATGCCGCTACCACCAGTAAAAGGCATTCTCAAATCCGGATAGTCCGTACTTGCATTAACCAGTTTGCCATCGACAAGTCCCGGACTAGAAAACGGAGTGGAATAATACATGTTTATTAACATCCCGGCACTACCCTGTCCAGTATAAGGTTTAGAAGCATTATTCACATTACCAGCAATATTCATTGATAATGTTGTCGTTTTGGTTACGTCAATATCTAGATTTGAGCGGTAATTGAAACGATTATATTGATAAGACAGATTATAGGGCAAGTCAAATTCTTTAAATAAACCACCTTGTGTATAAGCTCCTGCTGAAATAAAATAACGTACACGGTCTGTACCACCTGATATATTAACATTATGCTGTGTTTGAAGGGTCATATCTTTTAAGCAATAATCTACCCAATCCACACTTGGAAAACGAACGGGATCTGAACCATCTTTAAATTTCTGGATTATTTCATCCGAAAACGTAGGATTCAAACCATCACCAGTGTTTATTTGGTTATAAAAAGTGGCATATTGATAAGAATTAGCCATTTTAATACTTTCGGTCGGGGCAATAATACTTGAGGAAGTCGTAAATGAAATCTTAGCCTTTCCTTCCTTACCTCGTTTAGTCGTAATTAAAACAACGCCATTTGCACCTCGTACACCAAAAACAGCCGTAGCAGAAGCATCTTTTAATATAGAAATGCTTTCTATTTCATTAGGATCAATATCATTCATGCTACGTTCCACACCGTCTACTTGAATAAGAGGAGCAGATTGATTCCATGTAGCTTGACCACGGACAAAAATATTCGCTGCATCACTTCCCGGTTCTCCGGAATACTGTACGGTAGTCAAACCTGCCATTTGCCCTGATAACATATTAGAAATGGACCCTGTTGGAGTTTTTGTCAATTCTTCACCTTTTACGCTGGAAATAGCTCCAGTCACAGAAACCTTTTTCTGAACACCATAAGCTACAACCTCTACTTCTCCTAACATTTGAGAATCATCCTCCAAAACAATTTCGATATTAGATTGTTTTACTTCCACAGTTTTAGAACTATATCCAATGAATGAAATCAATAACTTAGCTCCTTTAGGAACATCCAGTTTAAAAACTCCATCAATGTCGGTTATAGTACCTACTGTCTGACCTTGCACAACAACATTGGCACCAATAATAGGTTCTCCTAAATTATCTACAACCTTACCGGTCACTGATACTTTTTGTTGTTGAGCAATATTGTTTGCAGCTATTGCCGACTGTCCTCCTAGGGGAAGAGCCAGAGGACCTGCAAACAGACTAAAGAGAAAAAGCCATCGAAATCTTAATCGATGTCCCAACAGACTTGATTTTTTGCTGTCTTTCATACTTTAATTATTAAGTTAAACAAAAGTTAACTTGATATATAAGTATAGAAGTATCGAAAAAAGCCCATTTCATCGAATTTTGTAATATAGATGATACAATAATAGAGAATATAAAGAGCTCTTATTGCTGTTTGAAAAAAATCTCTTTTAGTTGGTTTTTATGAAATATTTTGCTTTACGTTCCAATTTATATGAAGCAGTTTATGTCCTAGCATAAACTTAAAAGATATCCTTAAAAAGTAAGTGTACTTCATTAGCCATTTAAGTACATTTACTTGGCTCACGAAGCATACTTGCTTTTTAAGGTAATACAATAATAACATTTACATGAAATGAAAAAGCATTTATGCATATATAATAATAGAATTGGCTATTTAAGCAATTGATCGAAGATTTCTCTAAAAACCTTATCGGCATGCTCCTGCATTATTCGTATATAATTAAATATAGGACGATTGTTTTTCATGCTATGGCCAATACAATATTCTATTTTTTCTATTTCGATACCTATATCATAACCATGTTGTGCAAATGTTTTTCTTGCAGAATAATATGAAACCTTTCTATTTATGCCTGCCAGATCAGTCACCTTCCCTATATGTCTAAAGACCAAACTATATACTTTTTCATAAGATTCATATTTGCCAAAAACTAATTTCCCATTTTCAGAAATATATCGTTCAATAATTGTCTGTGCTTCTGGCTGGATAGTGAAAGCTATTTCATTTTCATTTTTTTTGCTATTACGGGTTTTATGTCTTATATATCTCATACAGTTCCCTTTAGTGAAATCATACTCCATTAGGTCTCTTAGATTAATACCACCTAAATAATAAGTTAACATAAATATATCTCGAGCCATGATATGCACAGGCTTGAATAATTTCACATCACGTATTTTTTTTAATTCATCAACGGACAGATCTAGTTCTCTGATATTACTAACTGGCATTTTAAATAAAACAAAAGGATGAACTAAATAAGTTACATAATTCATTTTCCTGGCATAGTTCAATATTACTTTTATTAAAGTGAGGTAAATTCTGATAGAAGTTTCTTTTAATCCTTCAGCCTTCATTACATCAGCGAAACTTTGTATATGTGTCGGACTGAGTTGTACCAAAGGAAAATCACCTTTCATATGTTTAAGGAACTTTGCACAAGCTATATTATATAATTTATGTGATTTTTTACGATCGTCTGCTTCCATCATTGAAAGATATTCTTTCACTACCGTATTAAAGGTTATTCCTTTTTTTTGTTGTTCCCGAGTTATAACATGTATCAATTCAGTGCATGAAATATTCGACTGATAATGAATAGACGAAAGAATCTCTTCGTATTCATTAATCAACTTGCGCAAACAAGCATTTATATTAGCTGCATTTTCATGTTTTACTACTCGTCCATTTTTCATTTGATTTGCAGAATCCAAAATGAATTGGGTTGAAATATATCTCGTTTGTGAACGATGAGCCACTGCGATCCTGACTCTATGTCTACCGTTAGATAATTTTTTAGCAGGTACAATTACTATTGAAAGATTAGCCATATTCAAATTTTAGTTTATACGTTTTACAATACAATATTAAAGTAACAATCAGAAATAAAAGCACTCTTGTATAACAAAAATGCTCTTGAAACTATCCATTTTGAGATTGTTCACAGAAGTTTGTACTATTTTTCAGTTGAAAAGACGGAAAATTCCATGCTTTTGTACAATCCTACATTGGCTTTTTTAATATTCGCGCATATATTTGCAACACTTTTTCACAGGTAGGAGACCTATTTCTCCTGAGAGAATAGAAAACTAACTTTTGTTTAACTTAATAATTAAAGTATGAAAGACAGAAAGAATTCAAGTC